>Ga0206106_100301_pt1 | contig 56275 bp, 56 predicted proteins | sample 1B1ome_FD_148677 | JGI IMG/M metagenome (GOLD analysis project Ga0206106, IMG submission 148677) | Enriched microbial communities from leaf-cutter ant dump, University of Wisconsin, Madison, United States - 1B110A | ecosystem: Environmental > Terrestrial > Nest > Insects nest > Nest dump | place... | reverse complement strand
GCGCAAGATTTACCAGTCCATTGAAGAGTTACAACACGATCTGGATGATTGGATGGCGTACTACAACAGTGTGCGGACTCACCAGGGAAAAATGTGCTGTGGACGCACCCCGATGCAAACTTTAATTGACGCAAAGAAGATATGGGACGATAAAATTACCGAATTGAATAACTGAATCTGATCTAACAGGCACTCGTCAAATCGGGTAACTGTCAGACCAGATCTCAACTACTACAAATTATGGATGGCGAACCTTGCGCCAGTCATGCTATTTACTGCGGTGCAGAGATCTGAACCCGCCCCAGAGACAGGTGATGGCAAGGATGCAACAACTTTGTTGCATGTAACATGTGTATTACGTATAGTGTTGCATGTAACGCATCAGGAGAACGCCACATGGAAACCACGCATGTTAATGCTCGTGTTAAAAAACACCGTGACGCACTACGCATGGCCGGATTACGTCCGGTACAAATCTGGGTGCCGGACACCCGCCGTCCGGATTTTGCAGAAGAATGCCGCCGCCAATGCCTTCTCGTAGCTCAGGCGGACAAAGCTGATACATCCATGCAACAGTTCATGGATGAGGTTCTGGCTGATAGTGATGGCTGGACGGAATGATACGCGGCGATCTCGTGACCATCGCTGTACAGGGCGATTTTGGTAAACCCAGACCCGCTCTGGTGATTCAGGCTAACCTGTTCAGTGGACACACCAGTGTAACGGTATTACCTGTCACCAGCATGCTTGTTGCTGCGCCACTGCTACGTATCACTGTACAGCCTGGTACCGGGAACGGCTTGCAAAAACCTTCGCAGGTAATGGTGGATAAGATCATAACGGTGAAACGCGATAAGGTAGGGCCGGTTCTCGGATGTATCGACCCGGATACCATGGTAGAGATTGAGCGTTGCCTGGCTGTGTTCCTTGGAATAGCAAAATGATTGATCTTCCGTTTTTCTGATTGTTTGAAGAACAGCTCATCACTCGTCTGCCTGCGGCATGGGCAGGTATGCCGCCGGGCATGGAGTAATCCGGAGATGTGATCCTGGTTGATTACCGGGATTACCATTGAACAGGAGTCAATATGGCTAGAATGCACAATCCCCTTATCTTGGTGAAACCCTGCGCGAAGATGTATTGCCCGCGCTTGGGTTAACTGTAACCCAGGCGGCAAAAGAGCTGGGAATCAACCGTGTTACTCTTTCGCGTGTGTTGAACGGCAAGGCGGGTATCAGTGTTGATCTTGCCTTGCGCTTGGAAGCATGGCTTGATGGGCCGAGCGCGGAAAGCTGGCTGAAAGGCCAGCTTGCGTATGATTTATGGCAGGCTGAGTAACGCGGCTGTGCAAAAATGGTTGTTCGCCATGTGAAGTGAGAACAGGTTTGATATTTCAGAAGCAGGCGCGACATGCCGCTGATTCCGGCCCCGGCATGTCGTTGTTATCGCCATAGCTTACTTCTTACCGGGAACCTGGCCGGTTACATCGGCCAGCGCTTTGCCTTGCCATTGATAAACAGCAGTTTTCCTGACCGTTGGGCAGCAGTGCGGATCGTTCGGACCGGGCCACAGGGCATGGATATGAATCAGGCCATTTTTGACTTCGATCGATTCCACCATTCCCAGTGCATCCACTGTTCCGGCAGCCACCTGATAACCCTGGCCGGCATCAGTAAATACCGTTACATCACTAAAAGCATAAGTGCCGCCATAGCGGGTTGACCACAAAATGATTTCCGCGCGGCCATCACCATTCAAGTCAGCGGTGACGACCTGGCTCTCTTCCACTGATTCACGGTTGGGAGCAGCCTCCTGATTGGCTTTACCGATATAAGCCTGCACCGCTTTTTCCACTTGTGCCGGATTCGGATTAGCCGCTGATACCGGCTGAACTGCAACCATTAATATTCCACCCGCCATTGCACATCGACAAATTGTTTGCCACATGATCGATCTCCTCATTCCGTATTTTTTTACCAGAGCGCCATTGCAGAGCAGGCACTTGTAACCACACAGCCTTCTCTATGACTTGAACAGTGTACGCTGAAGCAAGCCGGAGCGGAGATGTGTACAACACCGGTATAGTTCCAGTATCTTTCCGGATTGCCACGTCACTGTGTGATGCACGAAAATACCATGGTGTTACACTTGCCCGATGGATCATGATCACGGTTATAAACTGTTGTTTTCCCATGCTGAAATGGTGGCCGATTTACTGCGTGGTTTCGTCAGGGAAGAGTGGGTGCACGAACTCGATTTCTCCACGCTGGAGAAAATCAATGGCAGCTATGTCAGCGATGATTTGAGAGAGCGACAGGATGACATCATCTGGCGCTTGCGCCGGGGGAAAAGGGAAGCAGGCGAATGGCTGTATGTCTATCTGTTACTCGAATTCCAGTCTACGGTAGACTGGTTTATGGCGGTACGGATCATGACTTATGTCGGTCTGTTGTATCAGGATCTCATCCGCAGCGAATCCATCAGAACGGGTGAACGACTGCCGCCAGTGTTGCCGGTGGTTCTGTACAATGGAGATAATCGCTGGCAGGCACCGGTGAACATGGAAGAACTGATCTTTCCGGCACCGGGCGGACTGGATCGTTACCGGCCGCAACTCAACTACCTGTTGCTGGACGAAGGCAGCTACAGTGACCATGAATTGGCCACGCTGCGCAACCTGACCGTGGCATTGTTCCGGCTGGAAAACAGCCGCACCCCGCAGGATGTCGAACAGGTACTGCAGGCCTTGATTGCCTGGTTGCAATCTCCCGAACAAAGCGGACTGCGGCGATCATTCACCGTCTGGTTGAAACGGGTGTTCCTGCCGGGCAGAATGCCGGAGACCAGCTTCAGTGAAATTCATGATTTGCAGGAGGTACAAAGCATGCTTTCAGAACGTGTCAAGGAATGGACCAAAGACTGGAAACAGCAGGGAATTGAAGAAGGAAAACAGATAGGTATCGAAGAAGGTAAGCAAATAGGAATCCAGGAAGGGCGTCAGGAAGGAGAGTCGGCATTTCTGTTGTATTTACTGGAACAGCGCTTCGGTACGGTGAGCGATGCTGTACGCGCGCGGATCAGATCGGCAGATACGCAAATATTGCTTATTTGGGGAAAACGGATCCTGACTGCATAGACGATTGAAGCTGTGTTTGGAGATTGACTGCGATTTGAATAAAAAGCACTGGGTTACCGGCCTGCGACTTCGCGAGGGTGGAATGGAAATGTGGTTTGCGTGCCGGGTAAATGGCAGGAATGATGTATGTATGGTTTCAGAGCCAGCGTCCTACCTTGGTTTTATAGTCCCGGTAGGGTTGTCCAAATCTGGCTTCGAGGTGGGCTTCTTCATGACGGATGACGCCATAGCGCAGCATTGCCCAGATCAGTGGTGCAAAGAACAGTGGCCACCAGGTTGACAGCAGCATTGTGGTGCCGATGAAAATCAGCCAGTCACCGAGGTAAATCGGATTCCGGCTGTAGCGGAATGGCCCGGTGGTGCACAGACTGGAGGCTGCTTTGTAGGGGTTGACGGTAGTTCGATGGTGCCAAAGCGTAATGGCTGTCCATGCCAGCAGTGCCAGCCCCATGATTGCTCCCAGCCAGCCGAGTGACTGTGTTGCTGCACCCCAATCCCAGGGGAGTGACTGGATGTTGCGGTCGATCCACCAGCCGGCGAACAGGGCCGCAGCATAGGGGGCAGGCGGAAGAATCAGGGTACGTGGGCGGTGCAGGTTGTGATCCATGATGTTCTGTATATTTTCCGTAACGAAACAGCATACCGGATACGAGGAAATATTTGAAACGAGAGGGGTGGTAAAAACGGAAAATCGCTTGTTTTTAGATGCAAAGATAATGAATTACTTGATAGAATGTAGCCGGTTTGTATTAACCAAGGTCGGCGGGAGGGTCAAGGTGCCGGCCGGTAATCTGTGCTGATGATCAGAGCCGGTTTTTGAGATAAGAGACCGGGAAGCCGATCACGGGACAGGTTAGAGGGGGCCTGAAAGATTGTCAGGTAATAGGTTTTGTTTTGGGAAATTTGAAGAGGAGTGCAAATGAACAAGGTGATCGTCGCAGCTTTTGTTTCTGCTTTTGTACTGGGTTCCACAGCAACGTTTGCCAGTGGAAATCTGGAGTCTTCTTTGGCGCCGATCAGTGCCAAGGATATGCTGGATTATCTGGCCTGCAAAGATAAAAAACCAACCGATGTCGTAAAAAGCCATACTGAAGTCGAAGATGGAAAAATCGTCAGAGTAAAATGTGGCGATGTCGTAGCGCTTGTTCAGAAGGCGAGAGAAGAATCGGGTGACGCCTGGCAGGGTGGTTATTAATCCCAGTTTTTTCATTGAAAAGGCCTGTTTAGCAGGCCTTTTCTTTTTGGGCTGCAGTTTTTGAAGAATCGTTTCTCAACCACGCAATACTGTATTGTGGAGAAGAGGTTTGCAGTATTTCCATTCGCTGTTCGGCAGGAGATTATGGTAGATTTCTGATTCGCTCGATTAAGCCTGAACGATTCATCAGATTTTGAGTAGTAGAAAACAGTTTTTTGACGTTGGCTGGATTGCTACGTTGGCCTGTAGCTTTTGCGCTATGACAACCAGAGGTAGAGCCCGAATTGTTTCAGCGTAGCGGTTTTACCAGGACAAAGTGCTTTGCTCCCGGTTAATTGCAAAAGTAGCGTTCTTGAACGGTGTCATTCCATTTCTAAATCAAGACTGACTTTGTCGGCTTCGCCTTGCCGTATTATTCATACTGTCTGCGGCTCGCCTTCGTGTCATTTTTGATTTAGAAGTGGAATCAGCTGTGTGCATGTACTAATACTCTGGCATCATCCGGTGTGATGCACAGCAGTTCACCGATCGCAGCATAATCATCCGGCAGGGCAGCGTCATCCCAACCATGGGCGCTATGTCGTGCAAGGTTTACCGCCAGTACGACATTGCGGACTCGCGGGTGGGCGATATGCTTTTTATCCATCAGCATGATCAGCAGTTCCGGCAGTGCCCAAGCTTCTATCAGTGTGGCTTGCAGATCGTATACCGTGAAGCCCAATACCGTTTTTTGAACGGTAGCACTGCGCAGTGTGCTGTCCTGTTGTTGCAGGGTATCGATTTCGAGCATTTTGTCCGGAACGAAGCAACGCAGCAGCATCTCGGTGATATCGTGCAGCAATGCGGCGATACGAATTTCCTCGAAATGCATGTCATACAGGCGTATGGCCCATTCAAATGCATAGTTGGAGGCAATGTGCGCCCGGTGTATCCGTTGCAGCAGATTGACCAGCGCAGCAGGATGGCGTTGCAGTAAATGTTGCACGAGAGGTTCAGCAGCAACCTGATCGAGTGCATTTTCCACACCCAGCATGATCAGTGCTTGTTCGACTTGTACGATTTCCTGCTGCTGCCGCTTATGCTTGTGTTTTTGCAGATGACGCAACAGCTTTACGGTCATGAGCGGGTCATGCCTGATGATGCGAGCGACGTTACGTGCACTGGGACTGGGCTCTTGCTCTCTCAGTGCTGCCAGATCATTGGCAGTTTTACGTAATACGGGAATTTCGACTTCACTGAGAAATCGAACCCATTCAGTCAGTTTGCGGAAATTTTCCGGCTGTATCGTCATCTTTTGTATCCGTCCTGATTGATTGCTGGTTTGTCATACTCTAGAACCAGATACTCTGGAGAGAGTATTGAAGTTTCTTCGGCAAACGGACGGAATAGTTTAGGGAAGCCGCAATTGGATGTGTCTAATTCCATTTCTAAATCAAGACTGACTCTGGTATTTTCCTGGTGCTTGTGAAACGTGGCCATGATTTTGATATGCGGAGTGTGGGGAAACAGATCCACGAGCTGGATATCGCTGAATTTCCACCCGTTTTTGCAGAATATCCAGGCATCGCGCGCAAAGGTTACAGGATCGCAGGAGATGTAACAGATGGTTTTAAGCGTAGTAAAGATTTCGAAGAATCCGCGCAGGGTTTTCAGCCCGGAACGGGGCGGGTCGAGTACCAGAATGTCGGTATTCTGCACATTTTTTTTGAGATTTTTCCAGACGAAGGGGTGGTAGAGGTTGGCCGTTCTGGCATCCACGCCGGGCAGGTTCTTTTGCTGGAGAACGGTAATTGCTTGTGAATCGACTTCATAAGCGAGGATTTTGGGACATCCGGTTTGTGCGATCACTTCTGTAAAATTGCCTGATCCGCAGAATAATTCGACGATTTTGTGCGGGTTATCGTGCTGTCCGAGTGCGTGTTTCAGCCACGCTTTCATCCATTGATTCTGCGCATCATTGCCTTGCCGGAAAGGCTGTTTCCGGTTGAGCAGCACTGGTTCTGCCGGTGACTGGTCGTCCAGATCGATGAAATTCCAGTCGTGGCCCGGTGCCGGTATCCATTCTCGGTTGGGCAGGTGCTTGCGCAGGGTCTGCAGATGTTGCCGGCAGGTCTGATTGAGAATCAGGCAATCCTCGATCGGGATGATATGGTGCGATCCTTCGGCTACGAAGCCCAGTTTCTCCCCATCTGTTTTGACTTGAAAATGGTTGCGATAGCCGAACAGATCCGGAGAAGATTGTACTGGTCCGACGTTCAGATCAGCGGGATCGAAGCCAGCTCTGTGCATGGCGTAGAGAAACCGGTTTTTTTCTGTTCCAGCTGGCTGTCATAGTCCGCGATCATCCACGGACAGCCGGAGCAATCATTGCCGCTGAAACCGAGAAACCGGCATTCAGGTGTTTTACGATGATGGGAAGGCTGAATGAGGCGAATCAGACGGGCATAACCGTATTTTCTGTTGTTCAGGGCACGATCAGTTATTTCGAATTCACCTCTATCTCCCGGCCAGGTGCCGACAACGAAGTAAGAGAGCCCGTTCTCCGGGTGTTGTACGACTCCCAGCCCTTTCTGGGATAGATGGTGATTTCGCCCTGGAATGACATGGTTGGCTGAAAAAAATAACCCCCTGCCACTGTTGCTGTCGGGCAGAGGGTATCGGGTAATGAAACGATCAGGCTTGTTCGGCGGCAGGTTGGTTCTGTTCCTGATGACCGGATGGATCAGTGAACTGGTCGTTCAGCATCTGGATGTAATCGTTGGCATCTTCCTTGACTTCAGCGAGGATTCGACGATTTGTATTATTCCAGCCGGCCGGTTTTTTCAGGAACATGGGGCGGTAACCAGCAGTGCTTTTACTGAAGGCGCGGCTGAATTGCTTGCCAGCAGTATGGTCGTGTCCGAATTCCTGCGGGAGCTGTTTCAGGATGCTGCGAGCGACACTTTTACGCACGGCAAAATGAATATAGCCGATGACTCCCAGCAGAAGCATGATGGTGATGATCGGCAATATGCCACCGGCAGAAATGCCGTCGATGCATTCTTTGAACAGATGCCAGCTGTCCGTAACGGTCAATGCTATTCCTGTCAATGCCGCCAGCAGGCCGACCAGTATGCCGTCGAGTGTGAGTACCTGACTTCTCCACTGATCGAGTGCGGTTTCCAGTTTGCCGATGACCTGGTTTTCGATGGTGTTGGCCGTTTGTTCGAGCATGGCGGCAATGCGGTATGAGCGCTCGATTTCGATTTGTTGCATGCGTGCGCTGATATCTGCCAGATCTTCTTCACGTTTTTGTTCGAAACGTTCCCGGATTTGCGGATTCTCGATGGGGGTGGCCGCATCTTTGTCATAAATCCGGTAAAAACGCCCGGCCAGAAGTCCAGCCTGAGCCAGTGAACGCTGCCAGGCAGAGATGACTTCCTCGGGGTTGTCTTCCTTTGCCGTCACGTCGATTTGGTTGAGTATGTACAGAAACTTGTTGGCATCCGGACGATTGATGGTGGCGGCGACCAGATATTCGAGCGTGTCTTTCATGGCACCAGGTTCCGGGTGGCGTGCATCGAAGAAGACGAGTACCAGGTCGGACAGATCGATGATGTGCTGAGTGAGGCGCAGGGTAGAAGTACGCTGACTGTCTGCATCGAATCCAGGAGAATCGATCAGGATTTTGCCGCGAATCTGTTCCGACGGGCAGGTCTTGAGCTGAATGTAGGCATCGATGCGTTGTGGTCCGGCTTCTGCAATTTCGTCGATGCTATGGCTGATCTGATAGAACGGGAAGCGCGGATCGGCATCAAGTGCCACACCGGGGAGTGTCTTGATTTCATCGTGGCGACTGTAACAGATCACGGTAAATTTATCGTCGACCGCCTGATTGCCGGTGCGTTGCAGCGTCATATTCAGATAGGAATTGATGAAAGTCGATTTGCCCGATGAAAAAGTGCCCAGCACTGCAATCATCGGCCACCAGGTGACATAGGTGGCGTATGACTCGTTCAGTTCCAGTAATCCGAGCGCCTGAGCGACACCGTCCAGTTTTCTGAAGCTATGGACAGCTTTGGTCAGGACCGGATTATCCGGGTGCTCCTCTGCAAGATGTTTTTCCAGATTGGCAAGGTGCTTGAGGATATTGGTTGTGCTCATAGTTGATGATCCTTGTTTGGTTGGTGAATATCTGCCGCAACCCGGGTATTGCAGCATGATTCACAGTTGGTAAAAGGGGGTTGCCCGTCACTTGTGCTATATTTTCTGGCTTTGCTTGAGGTTGCACATGGTTTGTGCAGCCCGGTGGTGACAGGTTACTGGTGCTGAAAAGCGCTGGTAAAAGCGTTGGTTTGTGACAGATATCTCCTTTCTCGTTACTTGGGTCATTTTATTGTGACTGTTGCTGCTTGACAATGAACGTGATTACATGGGTAGGTTTATTCATGTCAATAAAGTTCAGCCAGTAATTTTTTCATGGTGGTTTCCGCCTGGTCCAGATACTGCGGCCCGAACAGATTGAGATGATTGAGGATGTGGTAAAGATTATAGAGCTGCTTGCGGGTGGTATAGCCGGCTTCCACTGGCCAGGTATCGCGATAGGCGGCCTGGAAATCCAGCGGGAAGCCACCGAACAGTTCCGTCATCGCCAGATCTGCCTCCCTGTCGCCATAATAAACGGCCGGGTCGAAAATGACGGGTTGCCCATCCTGATCGAAAGCGTAGTTGCCTCCCCACAGATCGCCATGCAGTAGTGACGGGAGCGGCAGGGTATCGGTAAAGAAACGGTGAAATTCGGACAAAAGACGTTCTCCCAGTGATTGCAGTGAACCGGTGTGGCCATTTTTACGGGCGAGATTTAACTGATAACCCAGCCGGTGTTGTCGCCAGGACGAAATCCAGTCACTGTTAGGGGTGTTTTTCTGAGGTGTCGAGCCGATCGTGTTGTCGCGTATCCAGCCGAACGTTTCTGCGGTATGCCGATGCATGTTTGCCAGCCCGATGCCTAATGCAGCTGCATTTCCCCGGTTCTGCAGATTGATGAATTCCAGTACCAGCCAGGCATCATCGTGATTACTTCCGCAACAAAGTGGTTGAGGGGCACGCAGGCTGGCAGAATCGAGTATTTCTCCCAGCCCCGCTGCTTCAGCTTCGAACATGGCCAGATTTTCGGCTGTGTTCAATTTGACGAAGTATTGCCGTTCGTTATCACGGATGCAGAAGGTCTGGTTGATACAACCTCCTCCGATCGGAGTGAGGTTTCCTGGAGCGAACGCCTGTCCGGTGTATCGCGAAATCTGTGCAGCCACGGTTACCCACAAAGGAGAAGCGGTGTATAGAAATGCCTGTTTCATCCCGTATCCTGCTTCCAACTTAGCCGGGTAACTGTGATCGGGCATGGCAGATGGCTTCGCGTACTTGCTCCGGTGCGGTACCACCGGCATGGTTGCGGCTTTGCAGGGAGCCTTCCAGCGTCAGTACCTCGAAGACATCCTGTTCGATGACTGCGGAAAATTGCTGCAATTCTGCGAGCGAGAGTTCACTCAGATCACATGTCTTGCTTTCCGCGAAACGGACTGCCTGGGCGACTGTTTCGTGCGCATCGCGAAATGGTGTCCCTTTTTTAACCAGATAATCAGCCAGATCGGTGGCCGTTGCGTAACCGCGCAGTGCAGCCTGGCGCATGGCTTCCGGGTTGACGTGCAGCCCGGCCAGCATGTCGGCGTAAATGGTCAGGGTGTCCTTCAGGGTATCGACTGTATCGAACAAGGGTTCTTTATCTTCCTGGTTGTCTTTGTTGTAAGCCAGCGGCTGGGATTTCATCAAGGTTAGCAGCGCGACCAGATGGCCGTTGATACGACCGGTTTTCCCGCGCACTAGTTCAGGCACGTCAGGATTTTTCTTTTGCGGCATGATCGACGAGCCGGTGCAGAACCGATCTGCCAGCCCGATGAAATCGAATGCCGGATTCATCCAGAGTATCAGCTCTTCTGAGAGGCGAGAGAGGTGCATCATGATGAGTGCGGCACAGGCACAGAACTCGATCGCAAAGTCGCGATCGGAAACGGCGTCCAGTGAGTTGTGGCAGATGTCGCCAAATCCCAGCGCATGCGCGACCATTGCCCGGTCGACAGGGTAGCTGGTACCGGCCAGGGCAGCGGCACCCAATGGCAGCTGATTGACCCGTTTTCTGCAATCCTGCAAGCGTTGCCCGTCACGCTGCAGCATTTCGTAATAGGCAAGCAGATGATGTCCGAACGAAACGGGTTGAGCCACTTGCAAATGAGTAAATCCGGGCATGATCGTGGCGGCGTGTTGCTCTGCCAGATCCAGCAGTACATATTGCAGGGTATGGATGAGGTTAATGATGTCGTCAATCGCGGTGCGCAGGTAGAGCCGGATATCGGTGGCTATCTGATCGTTGCGCGAGCGGGCCGTGTGCAATTTTTTGCCGGCATCTCCGGTCAGCGCAGTCAAACGTCGTTCGATATTCAGATGGACGTCTTCCTGTTCGAGCTGCCATTCGAACTCGCCTTTGCTGATTTCTTCACGGATCTGTGCCAGTCCCTGTTCGATGGCAGCCAGATCAGCGGGCTGGATGATGCCAGTGGCAGCCAGCATACGGGCGTGTGCGAGTGAACCCTGGATGTCATACTCGGCCAGCCGGTAGTCGAATCCGATCGATGCAGTATAACGTTGCACGAGTTGTGCGACGGGTTCGCTGAAACGTCCCGACCAGGTTTTTTTATTTTTTTCCACGGAAATGTCTGTCGTTTGTTGAAACCCTGTATTTTACCCGCAACCAGGAAAGAATCGACTGGCAGATTTTGCAACACGTATGCATAATAGGGGCTGGTTATTGGCAGCACTGCTTTCCCTGGAAAAGGGAATGGTGGATAATTAGCGCCTTTCATCGAGTCACTCATTAACGAAGGAGCAATTCATGTCGGATCAATACACGCAGAACGAGAGCGACCAGTCCAAAGACAAGGTTGAATGGACCAAGCCCGCTTCATTACTCAATATTCTGGGCAAGAAGTTTGCGCCGATTGCCGACCTGCAGCACAAACAGTTGCCGTCATGGTCATTACTGGTTTTTCTGGGTGTATTGCTGCTGGTATTCATCTGGAAGCAGATTGCTGTAAACCAGGCTGAATCACAGCTGGAAAAAGGGCAGGCTCAGATCGCACAGCAGCTTGAGGAAAAGAGTAAGGAGCTGGTCAAAAAAGCGCGTGAATATGCCGATAGCCAATACAAAAAGGAAGAAGAACGCTTTGGCCAGGTACTGGCATGGGCAGTGCGTGGCGAGCTGATCCGTAACAATCTGGACCAGATCGATCAGTATCTGACTGAACTCGTCAAAACAAAAGATACCGAGCGTGTTGTATTGATCAGTGATGATGGCAAACTGCTGGTATCCACCGATAAAAGACTGGAGAGTGAAGAGGCTTCGAGTCTTTATCCCAAAGACATTCTTGGTCTGCAGACCATCACCGTTAAATCGGATGTGGATAACAGGAAATTGCTGGTCGTACCGGTCATGGGCCTGAACAAACGTCTGGCTACCATCGTGATCAGCTACAACCCGCCATCACTGTTGAACTGATTCGACGACGGATTATCTGTTTAAAAACCCCCGTATGACGGGGGTTTTTAATTTATGCGTTTGATTTGTGCACCTGCCTGCGCGAGTTTTCGTTCGATTCGTTCATAACCCCGATCCAGGTGGTAGATCCGGTCGACGATGGTTTCTCCCTGTGCAACCAGACCGGCGATGATCAGGCAGGCGGAGGCACGCAGATCGGTTGCCATCACACTGGCACCATCGAGTTGGGGAATGCCATGTACGATCGCGGTATTGCCCTCGACCTGAATATCCGCATTCAGACGTTTGAGTTCCTGTACGTGCATGAAGCGGTTTTCGAAAATCGTTTCCGTCATGACGGAGGTACCGTCAGCAATGCTGTTCAGCGCCATGAACTGCGCTTGCATATCGGTAGGAAAGGCAGGATAGGGTGCGGTACGCAGACTGATCGGCTGGGGCCGGTGTTGCATGCGCAGGCGGATCCAGTCTTTACCCGTATCGATGGCCGCCCCGGCTTCGATCAGCTTGCCGAGTACGACATCGAGTGTATCTGCGCGTGTCCGGGTCAGGGTGATGTCGCCACCGCAGGCAGCGACAGCAGCCAGGAATGTACCGGTCTCGATGCGATCAGGCATGACAGTATGTGAACAGCTATGCAGGCGATCCACTCCTTCGATGATGATGATGTCACTGCCTGCCCCTTCTATTTTCGCTCCCATGCTGATGAGGCAATCCGCCAGATCGACTACTTCAGGCTCACGCGCGGCATTTTCCAGAATGGTGGTGCCGGAAGCGAGTGTGGCGGCCATCATCAGATTCTCGGTGCCGGTGACGGTGACGAGATCCATGACGATACGTGCACCCGAGAGGCGCCCAGCCTGGGCATGGATATAGCCCTGTTCGATACTGATGTCTGCTCCCATGGCCTGCAATCCCTTGATATGCTGATCTACCGGACGCATACCGATTGCGCAGCCGCCTGGTAGTGAAATATATGCCTGCCCGGTTCGTGCCAGCAATGGGCCCAGTACGAGGATGGCAGCACGCATGGTTTTGACCATGTCGTAAGAAGCGGTCGGATTGGTAATGCTGGCAGCAGACAGTTCTGCTGTACCCACCTCATTTGCTAAAATGCGCACACCGATCTGTTCGAGCAGTGCCAGCATGGTGGTGATATCCCGCAGGTGCGGGAGGTTTTGTATGGTAAATGTATCAGCAGTCAGCAGCGATGCGCACAATACCGGCAGAGCTGCGTTTTTGGCACCGGAAATACTGATTTCACCTTGGAGCTTTGCTCCTCCGTGAATGACGAGTTTCTGCATGAATTTATACTTTATCGAGAATTGAGACCGCTGCCTGCTTGTGCGGGCGCCAGACATTTTATTCTATCGTACTATCCAGGGAGTCAGAATGAGCAAATTTATTATCCAAACCAACGATGCTCCGCAGGCAATCGGCACCTATTCCCAAGCTGTTCGCGTGACAGGTGGCGAGACTGTCTACCTTTCCGGCCAGATTGGGCTCGACCCGGTCAGCATGGCAATGGTGTCGGGGATCGATGCGCAGATCGAGCAGGTCATTGCCAATCTCAAGGCAGTAATCGCTGCCAGTGGCGGCAGTCTGGGTGATGTGGTCAAACTAAACGTTTACCTGACTGATCTGAGTAATTTTTCCCGGGTCAATGAAATTATGGGTAAGCATTTCAGCCAGCCATATCCTGCACGTGCAGCCATTGGTGTGGCAGCATTGCCGCGTGATGCGCTGGTGGAGATGGATGCGGTCGTCATGTTGGATAAGTGATCCTGATTCACCATTCATCTCATTTTCCCCGTTGGCTGCTCATTTTTTCGACTCACTGGATGAGGCGTTACGCAAAAAACTCGAAAAACTTGGCTTGTTCAATGATTTCGATCTGGTTTTGCATTTGCCACTGCGTTATGAGGATGAAACACAGCTGTCACCCATCAGCGAGGCTGTTCCCGGAAGTACGGTACAAGTAGAAGGGGTCGTTTCTGAGCAAGAAGTGTTGGTCCGCCCGCGACGACAGCTCGTTTGCCGGGTGGATGATGATAGCGGTACGCTTTATCTGCGTTTTTTCAATTTTTACGCCAGTCAGGTAACTGCCTGGTCGCCGGGCACGCGGCTGCGGGTACTGGGTGAAGTACGGGCCGGATTCCGAGGGGTGGAAATGGTGCACCCGAAATGCCGAGTAGTGCGTGGCAGTATGGCGCTGGCGAATACGCTGACACCGGTTTACCCGGTAATGGCCGGATTGCCGCAACGTACGCTTGCCCGGCTGATCCTGCAGGCTTTTGAACGATTACGTGCAAAACAGCTTCTGCAGGAAATTCTGCCGGTAACGATACTATCCGCCTATCAATTCCCTGCATTCGAGGACAGTTTATCCATATTGCATTGTCCACCTGCCGGGGTGTCGATTACATCCTTGCAGCAACGTTCTCATCCGGCCTGGTTTCGGATCAAGTTCGATGAATTACTGGCGCAGCAACTTTCCATGCGTTGTCATTATCACCAGCGCCGCAGTCAGCGGGCACCTGTTCTGCAGCAGCAGACCGGCTTGCAACAGGCATTGCGGGAGGTGCTGCCATTCGGTCTGACTGACGCGCAATGCAAAGTGGTGACCGAAATCAGCAAGGATCTTGCGCAGCCTTACCCCATGCAGCGGCTGTTACAGGGAGATGTGGGCAGCGGCAAAACGATCGTGGCGGCACTGGCCGCTTTGCAGTCGATCGGGAATGGCTATCAGGTCGCTATCATGGCGCCAACAGAGATTCTGGCCGAGCAACATTTCCGCAAATTGTCCGACTGGCTGATTCCTCTTGGTGTGGGTGTAGGCTGGTTATCCGGCAGCCAGAAGAAAAGCCTGCGCAACCAGGAGCTGGAAAGAATGGCAACGGGTGAGGCTATGCTTGTCATCGGGACACATGCGTTGTTCCGGGAGACGGTCCAGTTCAAGCGGCTTGGGCTGGTGATCATCGATGAACAGCATCGTTTCGGCGTGGATCAGCGGCTGGCACTGCGTATGAAAGGCGGAGATGAGGACGTGATACCGCATCAGCTGATGATGAGTGCCACACCGATTCCACGAACACTTTCAATGAGCTATTTCGCTGATCTGGATGTTTCTGTCATCGATCAGTTGCCTCCCGGCAGATCGCCAGTGGTAACCCGGTTGATCGACAACAGCCGGCGCGAGGAAATCGTTGCACGTATCCGTGAAGCCTGTCTTGTCGGCCGCCAGGCTTACTGGGTCTGCCCGCTGATCGAGGAATCAGAGGTATTGCAGTTGAAAACGGCGGTGGAAACTTACGAAACGTTGAGCCAGACTTTTCCTGATCTCAGAATCGCTCTCATTCACGGCCGGCTCGACAGCGATGAAAAATCTGCGATCATGGCGGAATTCAGCCAGGGAGCAGTGCAATTGCTGGTTGCCACGACTGTGATCGAAGTCGGTGTAGATGTGCCGAACGCTTCGCTGATGGTGATCGAGCATGCTGAACGTATGGGGCTGTCGCAATTGCATCAGCTGCGCGGGCGGATCGGCCGCGGATCAGCCACCGGTGTGTGTGTCCTGATGTATCAGCAGCCATTATCCGAAGTGGCGCGTAAACGGTTACAGATCATTTTCGAACATAGTGATGGATTCGAAATCGCGCGTCAGGATCTGTTGCTGCGCGGACCCGGGGAATTTCTTGGTACTCGCCAGAGTGGTGTGCCTTTGCTGCGATTTGCAAGTCTGGAAGAGGATGTCGATCTGCTTGAAATGGCACGCAATGTTGCCGAGGACATGCTGCGTGATCATCCGCTTGCAGCGCAACGCCACATGCAGCGCTGGCTGGGAAGGAAAGAAGATTATCTGCGTGCGTAATGCGGGTTGTATTCTGCCAGGCCGCGATGACGTACCAGGACATGGGCACTGTCGCGGAAGTGCAGCGCGAGTTTTTCTGCAAAATAAACCGAGCGATGTTGTCCGCCGGTACAACCGATGGCAACCGTGAGATAGGCTCGATTATCCCGTATGTAAGCCGGTAGCCAAGTACCCAGAAAACTGCTGATATCTCTGAGCATTCTAGAGGCATCCGGCTGAGATTCCATAAAGTGGATAACTTCAGGATCGTGTCCGGTCAACTCCTTCAGTTGCGGATCGTAAAAAGGATTGGGCAGACAGCGTATATCGAATACCAGATCGGCATCCAGCGGAATGCCGTGTTTGTAGCCGAACGACTGGAACAATAGTGTCAGCTGAGAGGGATTCCGGCTGTCTGCGATGAGGTCCCTGATGAAAGCCCGCAACGCATTAGGCCTGAGGGAACTGGTATCGATATGATGTCCCAGTCCTATCAATGTGGCCAGTGCTTCACGTTCACGTCGGATGGCTTCTTCCAGGGTGATATTCTTGTCACTCAGGGGATGTCTGCGACGAGTCTCGGAAAAGCGTTGCATCAGTGTTTCAGTGCGTGCATCCAGAAAGATGAATTTTGTCTGGATACTTTTGTCGATCATTTTGAGTTGCCAGGGCAGAACGGTAATATTCTCGCCACTGCGCATATCAATGGCGACTGCAACGTGAGTGTGGTGCTGTGTTTGCAGGTGATTGATGAGAACGACGAGCAGCGACGCAGGAAGGTTATCGACACAGTAATAGCCTGAATCTTCCAGGACATTGAGTACGATTGACTTTCCCGAGCCGGATAACCCGCTGATAATGATGACGTGCATGGTTTTGAGTATAACAGGCGGATTAATCTGAGCGTGTATGCAAAAGCAGTATTCGTTTATACAAATGATGAGTGAATGTAATCGTGAATAAGGCGTTTACCAAGGAAAGTGACGATGAGGAAGAGCTGGATAGCAACCCGCAGCTACCGCAAGGCATAAAAAACTATATTACCCCGGGAGGGTATCAATGCTTGAAGGATGAGTTTGATCGGTTATGGAAAGTGGAGCGCCCGGAACTGGTCAAAATCATTTCCTGGGCGGCGTCAAATGGTGATCGTTCAGAGAATGGTGATTACATTTATGGTAAACGGCGTTTACGTGAAATCGATCGCCGTCTGCGGTTTTTATCCAGGCGTCTGGATAATGCTGAAATCATCGACCCGGAGCAGCGTGGTGAATGCGATCAGGTATTTTTTGGTGCGACGGTAACAGTTTGCAATCAGCGGGGTGAGGAGCGGACTTACAGTATCGTCGGTATCGATGAAGCCGAGCCGGGCCGAGGCTGGATCAGCTGGATTTCGCCACTGGCCAAAGCACTGTTGAAAGCACGTGAGGGCGATATGGTGTCATTGCAGACACCGGGCGGCCTGGAAGAACTGGAAGTGGTGGAAATCCGTTACAAAGCGCTGTAATGCAAGGATCTTCTTCCTGATTTTTAGTTTTGCCATCAGTACAGGATGAGTATTGCCCCATGCCTGGAACGGTTGAGCGTTCACTGCTTCAGATAGGGATGTGATCAGCTTTTTGCATGATGAGTGGTGAAAATATCGTGTAACAGAGATTGGCTGGCGGTTTGTACATAGCGAACGGCTTGTTTGTTGCGTTTTCCTTTCAGCTTGAGATGAAAGGGTTTACTGAATCTGATTTCAGGGTGATCCATGTGTGCAATGGTTTCGTACAGGGCTTCGCTGATCAGTATCGCGCCCGGGCAGCAGTTTTTTTCAAGTCTGGCAGCAGTATTGACGGCATCCCCAATCATCGTCCAGTCGAATCTGTCAGAAGAACCGACATTACCGATGACGACCTTGCCCCAGTGGATGCCGATGCGTAAAAGCAGCAGATCTTTGCCGGCGCGCATTCGCAGATTATTGAAGTCATAGGAATGTTTGTGAATTTCCAATGCGGCCAGTATGGCTTTATGGGGTTCTCTGAACAGTGTCATGACACAGTCACCCATGAATTTATCGATGATTCCCTCATGCTGTCTGACGGCTTTCGTGATTCTGCCGAGTATCAGGTTGAGCGTATGAATGACGGATTCTTCTTTTTCGTTGTTTTCCACATAGCTGGTAAAGCCGGCAATATCACAGAACAGGACAGCGAGCCGGCATTCTTCATTGGGGAGTGCATTGCCGCCCAGCCGGACGATTTCCCGGGCTTTTTGCTCGACCAGCTGAGGTACGTAATTACGGGTGATGTTATGGACACGGGCTTCATTGAGAATGGAACCTTCTGCCAGTGTATGGGTGGCTTTATGGTCCAGCGATACGATCTGCCATAACGTGTGAATAGTCATGTCATGATGGCGATAACCACTGATATTGAAAAGTACAGACAGACTGTCGTCATGAGGTAGTTTGACGCGGATTCTGTAATTCTCGAACACTCCCTCTTGTGACTCCAGAGCAAGCTCCCACAGTACGTCATTATAGAAATGGCCGGGAATGATACCTGTCAGGATGTGTACAGAGGTTGGTGATATTTCCAGCTTCAGGTTATTGAGAATCGCAGGGGAAATGGACAGGATATCGCCTGCACTGGAAAAAACGATGATGCCGTAGTTCAGTTTGCAGAAAATGGTCTGTGCCTTATCCGATTCCTCAGCAGAGAGCAGTAATTCGGAGTGTTCCGCTTGTTCCAGATGAGGATGATGCCGTACGTCCCTTACTACTCTGATGGAATGATAGGCCGGTGCGGTGGTGCCGTCGGCCTGTTTCAGTAGTGTGAACCCGATTGCTTTGGCAAGTTTGCTGTCCAGATAAGCGCCGTTGTCGCAGTTTTCCGGGTATTCGATACGTATTAAAGTATCTTTTTCTTCAGGAAAGGTCAGCATGACCTGGAAATGATTTTTTCTGCAGAATTGCTCGATATTTCGATCGCCATGCGTGATCAGCTCATTCTGCAGAAGTTCATCGAATACATTGTCCTTGCTGGTGATATCGATATTCAGATCGTCCTCGATCGCCCGCTGGAATGCATGGCGATGCATGGTTCTGACTATGTTTGTAATCAGTTTGTGTAGTAAAAGTGCGGTTGAGTCCAGCAGGCGCGGGCATTGCAGACGTTTCAGTGAGCATGCGATTTCCTGTTCCAGCTCTTGCCAGACGTTATGTTCAAGCGAGGTAATGATGATCGGGCGATCGAGTCCGGGAGAGTGTGATTCAATCCTGTTCGGGCTTGTTTCAGAGGGCGGCTCAACAGTGATCATGGGCGCAGAACTGAAAGATTTCATCGTTAATTAACTTCTGAAAGAAAGCTTCATCTAGCAGATAGTCGGAAAACTCTTCATTCAGTCCATAGGACATCAGCTTTTCCTTGCGGATAGCTGGATCATAGGGATTGGTACCAATTCCGGCTCCTTTGATCAGACTGTTGGCAATCGCCAGCCAGCGCAGAATTTCATTATCGGTCTGTCCGGGTAATAACTGATTCAGATCGGTGCCGACATACAGTTGAAATTGTGGCGGGAGTTTCCATTCCCTGACTGCCTGTTCACCGATCTGATAATGATCCGTGCCCATAAATTTCTGTTCTGCTTCCTTGCTTGAGCAGGTATTCTCGAGCATGTAGGTAAGGGCATCCATATAATCCTTGCGCACATGAGTAAAAAGCAGCACCTTACCAATATCGTGAACCAGTCCGGCAACGAAGGCTTCTTCACAATCCTCCGGTTTTCCTAATTCAGAACAGATGTTGTAACTGGCGATTGCGGTCAGCAGGCAGTGGTGCCAGATATGTTTGCATACCAGAGCATTCTTGCTTTTGGAAAATACGGAGCGCGAGAAAGCCAGTATGACTAGTGAACGGATGATATTGATTCCCAGCAGGCTGATCGCAATGGGCAGTGTCCTGATCGGTTGACTGCGGTTATAAATGGGTGAATTTGCCACCCTGAGAATGAATGACGCAACTACCTGATCAGAGCGCAACAGATGATCCATTTCCCTGAAACAGTTTGGAGATTCTTCATTGATCTCGATGATTCTGGAAATGATTTCCGGCTGTGTGGATTTTATTGTTTTGTAGTCAATGACACATCTATTCATGGCTCGTAGCTGCCAAGGTCATGGCAGTAAAATTTTTGGGTGTTGTTATAAATTAAAACAACGGCATGTATGAGGCCGGCTTGATAGATGACAAAGAAAATTCCTGTAATTTGAGAGAATTTTCGATCGTTATTTTTGAAAACCTGGCGTGATCTGATGGATCGGGATATTCAATCAAGAAAAAACGGTTTTAGTCGGAATTGACTGTATTTGGGATACAAAAATCCAAATTGAATAGAGAAACCGGGGAAGCTGCTTGTGTTTCGAATGAGTTGATTACTTCAGGATTTATGCAGCTTGTGGAAGTTCTGGTCGGGATTGTTGATTGTTACGACTAGTGATGCCGAATCAGATGGATTGAAAGCTATGGAATAAACGCCCAGGTACTGAACACTCCTGTAGTGGTCAGCATTGTTTCCTTTTCAGGAGTGTGGCTGTCGTTGTCCGCTACAGGGGTAAAGGAAGGGGTGTGTTCAGCACCTGCATGAACTATAAGCCTGGAAAATTGATGATGTCAAGGTTATTAAAAATATTTGATTAAAGGGTGTGGCTAAAACAGAGGATTAATAAAGATACTAACCTTTTGTTATATCGTTAGAAAAATAGGTACGTTAACCCTGCAAAAATTAGCGGAGTAAAATTTCGAGGATCAGCTGGCTATTGAGAACGGTACTTTTATGTTTGGACCCATTTGAGTAGCGATAAAAGTTAATTATTTGATTATTAAACAATAAATGGCGGAGAAGGCGGCTGCCAATTAACATAGTCACACTGTCTAAAGTAATACTATAAACCCTTATCCAGAAACGTTTTATTGTATTATTGCGTCTCACGCTATCTCAGGAAAGATTGTGTTTAATGTTGGATAGAATGTTGTTTGGTGTGGGGTAAAAAGTGTGATCAAATTAACGGATAAGGCAGCAAAGGCAATGAAGCCTGCTGACAAACCTCTTGCAGGTGGCGTTACAGGATTGTGGTTAATTCCAGGTAGTAAGCCCAGTCACGGGCGATGGATTTTGAGATTCGTTTCGCCTGCCACTGGTAAGCGGCGCGATATGGGTTTGGGCAGTTATCCTGATGTTTCAATTGCGATGGCGCGGGAGCGGGCGGGGGGGGCTACCGAACGCTGATTGCCAGCGGCCTTGATCCGATTGACCAGCGCCAGCAGGGTAAATCTGTGCCCACATTCGAGCAAGCTGCACGGGAGCATTGGCAAACACTAGCTCCGACATTCCGGAACGCTAGTCATCGGGCACAATGGATTAGCAGCCTTGAGATGCACGTATTCAGGGAAATAGGTGATCGCAAGATTGATTCGCTTGATACAGAAGATTTTGCAAAAATCTTCAATCGTCTCATTCACAAAATTCCAGAAACAACCAAGCGCATTAAATCGCGGTGCAATGTGGTTATGGTAGCTTGTAGGGCAAAGCGTTTGATCACATTCAATCCGTTGGCAGATATTGACGCACTGCTCGCAAAACCAGTGTTGCAACCAGATCGCCACATGCCTGCTATGCCATGGCAACAAGTTCCAGCATTCGTTGCAGAACATTTGGCCGGAGCTTTGGGAGCTAAAGCGGCTTTGCTGTTCGTCATTTTGACTGCTTGTCGATCAGGTGAAGCGCGTGGAGCAGTGTGGTCAGAAATCGACTTTGATAACCGTTTGTGGACAATCCCAGCCACACGTATGAAGGCATATCGGGCGCATAGAGTTCCGCTATCTGATCAAGCTATTGAGCTACTCCACAACCAAGCTCGGCTAATGCGTAGCGATTACATATTCCCTGCGTTACGCGGTAACGGGCAGTTGTCCGATATGGCGTTAACTTCGATCCTGAGAAAAGCGAATGCTGTCAGTGATATTCCGGGTAGGGTTGCAACGGCACACGGCTTCAGATCAAGCTTCCGTAACTGGTGTGCTGATAAGGGCGTGTTACATGAGATTGCTGAACGGGCACTTGCCCATACCATAAGCAACAAAGTCACGGCAGCCTATGAGCGCACAGACAGGCTAGAAGCTCGTGTGCAGTTGATGGCAGATTGGGGAGGTTTTATTATTGCATAAGCGAAATTCTATAATTGCAAAGCTAAATACAATATAGTGCTATATAATGCTTGTTGCGATGTGCTGGAGATTGAAAAGACAGTGGCTGCAACCACTGTCTTTTCTGCTGATGTAAATATACACCAACGATTTGCACGGTGATTTACTAAGTAAACAATTGTTCAATTTTATGTTGATTTGTATCTCCTGTCCATTGCTTTTTTCGATTCTTATGGAGATTAGCAAAAATGGATATCAAACCCGCCATTCTACGCCCTAAACAGGCAGCTCAATATATCGGTGTAAGCGTCTCATCATTCTGGCGTTTTACCAAACAAGACGAAAGTTTCCCTAAGGTTTTCAAAGTTGGTGTGAAAACCAGTGCTGTTATGCGAGATGACTTGGACCGCTGGATTGCAGCGAGAACGGGAAACTAAAAAGCCAGTCAGCACGTGGAGGAAACTGACTGGCTTCGTAGCAAACTGGAGATAGTCTGAGCAATATTAACCCATCCGACAGGACAAATTAACATGAATATTATAACTGAAAATAGCAACACTTTTCAAGCAGAAGGTATTGATTTTGCAGAAGAAAATAACTTTGAATATGATGGTCCATTAGCTGATATCAGTCAGTTTCTCAGCCGGATCGACTATTACGGATTGTGGCTAAACATTCCGGATGAAATGAAGAAGCGCCCTCAATGGGCACTGGCGAGCAAGGATAAGATACCGCTATGGTTTGACTTCGAGACAGGCAAAATGAGCCCTGCATCCTCTACTGATCCAGCTACATGGGCAGACTTCAAAACGGTCGTCAGAGTCGCTAAAGAACGCAACCTGGGCATAGGCTATGTCTTGAGTAAAGACGATCCGTTTACCTGTATCGATCTGGACGTTAAAGACGATACACCACAAGAATGCCTCGACCGCCATCAGGCAATCATCGATTACGCTGATAGTTACACTGAGGTTAGCCGATCGGGCAAAGGTACCCACATTTGGGTAAAAGGCAAACTTGACAAGGGTTACAGGCGAGATGGGGTAGAGCTTTACCCTCATAGTCGCTTCATCATTTGTACTGGCAACGTAATCAAGAATCGACCGATCGAGCCCAGGCAAGACATGTTGAACAATATGACGATTCGAATGAGCCCAACTAATGTGGTTACACTTGTCGAGGTCGCTCCGACTGAGCCAGATGAGGTTATTCTGGATCGGGCTAAGAATGCTTCGAACGGCGTCAAATTCAATACACTGTGGGCAGGTGACCACAGTGGTTATCCATCGCAATCCGAAGCCGATGAAGCTTTGCTTCAAATGCTCTGCTTCTATACTGAATCGAACGGTCAAGTCATGAAACTGTTCCGCCAGTCTGGACTTGGAAAGCGTGACAAGGCCAAGAGAGATGACTATTTAAATCGGTCTATCAAACGGTTTCGATCAGAGCAGGCTGCTAAAGATGCAGTGAACCTAGATACGTTCAAACAGAAGGTTGAGAACTTGTTCGACCGGTTTCAAAAGAATAAAACGGTAAGTACTACTGATGGAGGATCAATACTGGACAAAATCAGAAAATTTTCTATGAACGGTCATATTGCCAAAATGAAGGATCAAATGATGAATGACGTTTACGTTCTGGATGGCTTAGCTTTGCTGGGTCAGTGGACTACATTTTCAGCAGCACCAAATTCAGGCAAAACGTTGATCACACTGAATCTTATTGCCGAAGCTGTGGAAAACGGGCGTATCGACGGTGAAAAGGTTTTTTATGTAAACTGCGACGATTCCTATAAGGGCAAAATTATAAAAGGTGAATTGGCTGAGAAATACGGTTTCCACATGCTTTCGGATGGCACAAACGGATTTAATTCTGACGATGTAAAAAAGTGGATGGAAGAACTTTCTAAATCTGAAGAAGCCATGGGAACAGTTCTTATACTGGACACTTTGAAAAAGTTTGTGGATCTGATGGATAAAAAGGTTCAGTCGAAATTCAATAAAACTGCTCGGGCTTACATTGCAGCAGGCGGAACTCTTATTGCTCTATCACACGTAAACAAAAATAAGGATAATTCTGGTAAATCGATTCGTTCGGGCACGAGCGATCAGTTGGATGATTGCGATTGCTTTTATATAATCGAACGAGAGGATAGTGGTGATAAAATTTTAGCCAGATTCAGAAATGAAAAAATGCGCGGAAATATGGTTGGTGAGGCTGTTTACTCATTCGCCAAAACCACTGACAACTATGAAAGCCTTTTTTATTCTGTTCGCAGGGAAGATAATTTAAGTGAGCCGAATATAGCAATCATTACAGATCACTTGAAACAATTTTCAGAACCAGTACGTGTTAGTGCCCTGAAAAAATGGTGCACAGATAAGAATAGAATGAGCTGCAGAAAATTTGACCAGCTTTTAGATAACGGGGACAAAACTCATTGGTTTGTATCTCGCGGCGATAAAAATGCGCGAATGGTTTCACTTCGACGGTGATTAGTTTCCCACATCGGGCGATGACTAATCAAACACACACTACTGTATAAACTGTATAAACAGAAAAATTTACCAACTTTTTATAAAGTGGTTTCCTGAAAATGCTAGTGTCTGAATCTGCTAATATCCACAGTTTTTCCTTTAAAAAACATGTGTTTATACAGTTTATACAGTTTATACAGTTTATACAGTTTATACAGAGTTAACCGTAGCAGCGGCAAACTGCTGATAGAGAAGTGTGGTCAAAAACTTCAAAACGCAACTGAAAGAAAACCCATACCTGGCCGAAGCATTGCGCCTGGAAGGTTATACGAAATACAAATCCGCCAAAGCTCGACGGGAAGAGATGCGAGAATACATGAGGGCAAGGCGAGCGGCGGAAGTGAAACCCTACGCCGCAGAATTTGCCGCGTACAAGGCTGCAATCCGGGAAAAAGAAAAAGTGATTTTAGAAGCGAAAGAAAAGGTGGACAGGCTCAGACGCATCTACGAAAACGCCCGGTATGGGAAAAGCGATTAACGGCGACGGGTAAATTTTTTTAGCGCCTGTAATCCCTTTCCTAGGGGTTAGCATGTATTTGACAAGAAGTCGGCTGTTTTGCATTTACGCGGATGTCGCAAATGCGGAAACACGGGATTATTACGAAGCGATATCTGCAACTAATTACATCTTCAAAACCTGTATTCAAAACTCATCCTTTAGGAGCAACGAAATCTTTAGAGCAGACGCTGAAAAGTATGGTTGACATGGGAATGTTAAAAGAGATTCCTGGCAGTGATTTGATGGAGAAATACAAATATCAGGGTAAAGCGTATTGTATTATGTCTTAAAGTAATGCTAGTTAACAAAATCATTAGCCCTGTTTAACAGCAGGGCTTTTTTATTGGTGGCCACAGTTTGTTAACGTTAAGCCTGCGGTAATAAAATTTATTAACGTAGTTTTATGTTTATTATCAGATGCTTAAGTTAAAAAAGAGCTTGCGTTAATAAAATTAATAGGACACACACACACATATATCTCTACTGATATAAAATTAAGTGTGTATATATTAACTTATTAACATTATATTATTATGCATTACAAAGCATTGATTCTTAAGCTAAAAGTGCGTTAATAAAAAATTGTTAACGCAGTATTAATGCGTTAACGCAACATCATCTAACCAGTGTGGCCACAACCGCTTCTAAAATCATACTGCCTCCACTTTAATAAAACTATTTTTAATCAAAACTTCATTGAAACGCTTCCAATCCATATTCATTAAATCGAATTCTTCATCGATACCGAAATCTGCTAAATCTCGCATAAACATCGTTACAATTTCAAATGACGTATCAGGCCCTAAAGGCTTATCAAGAATAGCTGTCAAAATAACTTTATCTTCCCGCACCATCTTGTTATAGCGTTTATTCCGTAACATCTCTATATGCGCATCTTCCGCTTTCTTTTCTTCACTTGTCATTCCAATATCTCCAATTGCTTTAGGTAGTCACTCAAAGCTATCAGTAACACATGTGGGCATAATAACTCATTGTAGGAATGCTGTTTAAACGCGTTTTAAGCACGATTTTAGCGCGTTTAAAGCAAAAGTAATATGTGAGTATAGCTTCGTGCTTTTTAAGCGCTAAAAATCGTGTTTGAAACAGTTGCTTCTACAGTGCACGACACTGCCATCTATCCAATCTAAACCATTGTCTATAAATATTAATTCCATTAATTATCTTCCTTGAACCAACATATAGCCCAACAAGTAAGGCTAAATGCTCATTAATGCAAAAAAACTTGCATTTTTGTTTGATTTGCTATTTGTTTTAATATAATATTTATTGATATTATATTTGTTTATGTATTGATAGGAGTTTTAAATGGAAATTGATACCCGCATTACCCCAGCTTTACATCCCGGAGTTATCGAACATCTGGAAGGCTATTCAGAAAACGCCGAGTACGTTGATTCAGCCAGAATGGCTTTTGAAGGTGCGTATAAGCTGCTTTCAAAGGCACATGATGCCCGTGCTGCAGTTATGGCTAATCCCGTTTACACTGATGATTATAAGGCTATGCAAGTTTCTGAGTTTATTAATAAAAATCAGAAATTGGTTTTATCAAAATTTGACGATGCTGCAGCAAAGTTGGAAAAAGGGATTGAGGCAATCGAAAATGAGTTGAGCGCTCCAATCCTGCAGGATGCGGAACGTAGAAGTATTTCTGCAGAAATTCGCGCTCACGCTAAAGAGCTTAGTACGGCCGAGCGTCACATGATGTTAAACAAGGCAATTAAGGAAAAAGACCATGCAACATGCCGAGCTATTTTAGGGGCGCCTGCATATTTATCCGGCATGACTGATGACGACCAGTCATTGCGCATTCGTCAATATCACCTCCAATGCCAGCCTCAACTTGAAAAGCGGTTGCAGCTTCAGAAATCCGCATTGAAATTGATACATGAACATGGGCCTTTGATTTTCAAAGAATTCGAAAAAGCTCAAGGGGCGGACGGCGATAGAATTCAGAAAATCCGTAAGGCTCATGATGCAGCAAATGCCGCACTTAAAGACCTAAGTGCTTAATATATAAGTGATTAGATAAATGGATACTAAAGAAATTACTCAGACAGAAATTCCTAAACGGCACGGCCGACCCGACTGGAAGCCTGGTATGCCTTCGCCCAATCCAAAGGGCAGGCCGAAGGGTATTAGTGACCGTCGGAATAAGCTGCGGGACGCACTTGAAAAAGATGCTCCAGCAATCATAGAAAAGGTTATACAGCAGGCGCTTGCGGGTGATATGCAAGCGGCCTCACTTGTATTGAACCGCATTTCTCCACCTCTACGAAATCAAGCTGAAAAGGTTGAATTTGAGTTTGATCCAAGCCAACCTGTGGTTACTCAGTGTGAACAAGTAATGCTTGCCGTTGCTCAAGGTCGGGTATCGCCTGATATTGGGAAAGGGATAATTGAAACAATCGCCTCTGTTCAGGGGATACGGCAAGTTATTGAGCTGGAACAGCGGCTAACACTGCTCGAACAACAATGAGACTTTCATATAAAGCGATGGTGAGCCGAATAGCTGCACTTGAAAATCACCATAAAGGGATTTTCGGAAATTTGGATGAATGGAAAAAGATGCTTGAGGGACATGTAAGGCGCGGGGAAATAGACAAGGAAACCGCTGATTTCTTGCATCACGTTGGTCAACTATGGAGTGGGGAAAACTTATGAACAATTATCGAAGAACATTACCAGACGGAACAATCCTATCCAGTATGAGTAAGATTTTAGGAGGTCCTGATTTTATTCAAAGAATGAAAGAAGAATCTTACCTTAACGGAGTTATTCGAATATACGGCTCAAATGATCCTAGCCTGACTTGGTTCAAAGTAAATTTTGAAGTTCAGCCCGGACAGCAGTTTTGCAAACCGTTTTTTTGTGAAGATCGCGATGAAGCACGAAGCATAGCAAAACATATGCTTGACGCAGCGCCAGATACTATTAACCACACTGTAGTTATCACGCCAGTGACGGAAGAAACAGTTACGTTAGTGCTAAAAGGCATGACCTACAATGAATATCTTGGCGCGATTGAATTCGCAAGTGCTAAAAATCCCCACTTGGGTTCGTTTGCTGATAGTTTGAGCAGGCAAATAAAAGATTCAATTAACAGTGGTAAGTTGGACGGGATAGAGCAGGAAGAAGCTTTGAATATACTGCAGGCCATAGCTGAAGCCAGAGCTTTCTGGCAAGTTGAAAGACGTGAACTTGAGAGCTGTGGGCACGATCAAGGGCTATTCACGACAGCCATGCCTAATAGTTAAATTCAGATACAGCGAGGTTAAGAAATGCCTGCAGGGTTACAAATCTTTGATGCGAGCGGAAACTTGATTGCTGACCACACTACCAGTCATGGGAGATATATCGGTATGTTCAATACAAAAGACTATCCCGGCAACAGCTTTACAGATAGCCGCCTTGCTGATGGCAGGCCGTGGTTCGTAAAGATGTTCGATCATAACGATTTAACGGCAACGACAAGTTGCCCAGTCAATATTACGGTTAGCGGTACGACGATATCGTGGACGATTAAAAATCCGGGCAGTCGTAAAGACTGTTTCATTTTTTGGGGGTTGTACTGATATGCCAGCAGGATTTCAATCATTCAACCTGGCGGGGTTCCTGCAGACAGATGGTTCCAATCGGAATCTTCAGTTTAAAAACAAATGGACCACCAACACTACTCAATCCCTTGTGTTCTCTGATACAAGCGGGAATTACTTGCAGCGGGTACTGACTCCGAGCTTTGCTTCAGATTGTCCCGTGCTGGCAGTGCGTTGTGACTACCCTATTGCCAACATGGGTATAGTCTACGACCAGCCAAACGGAACAGCTTCATGCGAATTCCTCGTGCATGTCACATCGCCTGTGCAGGTTGATTTTTACGCTTTTGAGTTAATGAAGAGCGCTAATACAGGATTTGGCCTGCAGGTATTTGACGGTGCGGGGCAGGTTGTCTTTGATGCTTGCCAAAAACCGTTTAGAGTTAGTGGCTATATCCAGACCGGGGGTAACGGTGCGCACGGCTTCCCAGCCGGAAAAACCTATGCAATGGCAGTCTCTGACATGATTGGTTCTATCGTAACGCCGCCAGCCAGCCCGTGGCCTGTGAATACGCTGTTTGTTAAAAACTCGGGAGCGAGCATTATAAGTGAACTCATAACGCATCGGGCAAACCCTGGTTGGGTCGGGACAACTGCAGATTTTTACAGTAGTGTCGGGCAGGTCGTCGTGCTGGATGTTACCGGGTTTTGATAGCTGGCCAGAATTGGCCTAGGTGTAACTAATGACTGCTTTTGGTTATAAATTGATTAAATAGCGCTCGAATGAGCGCATATTTTTATGCAGCTAAGGGTTTAGTAACCCTTTGAAATTAAAGTCGCTAAAACAGCGTTTTAAATTGATTTTAAGTTGTTGATTTTAAAGTAAAAATTAAAATTTATACAAATCAGCTTCTTTGACTGTCAGTTATTTTTCTAAGTTGGATAAATTGTGGGGTAGAAATTTATATGCCCTGTGATTTACACTCAAATTCAATGGGTTATCTGTCTTAAATGGCGGAGAAGGCGGGATTCGAACCCGCGGTACGGTATTACCGTACACACGCTTTCCAGGCGTGCACCTTCAGCCGCTCGGTCACTTCTCCTTGCCCTGTCAAACGCGGCCGTAAAGGATAAACCAGATTCACACTGGGAGCAATACGTGGCGAGTTGCCAGGTGTTTCTGCAGGTATTGTCATCCGGTTGTTTGCCCGGGGTGTTTACTAATATTCATGATGTGGTGAGAATGATGTGTTTCCAGCTCATCCCACAATAAAGGAGGTTGATTTGAAGAAAATTTTTACAATTGCTCTGGGTTTTGTCATGACTGCTGCCATGGCTGATGGCATTGATCAGCGTCAGATTCTGCCTATGAATGAGATGCAGCGTAATCATCTGTTGGGAGAAATGCGTATGCTGCTGACTGGCACAGGTGCCATTCTGGAGGCACTTGCACAGGATGACAGGGCGGCAGTCGCACGCCATGCCCGTTCACTTGGAATGGATATGCCACACAAAATGGAAGGGCATATGGATAACATCCTGCCCGAGCAGTTCATGCAGTTGGGCATGGCCATGCATCAGGAATTTGACAAGATTGCACAGGATGTGGGATCGGGGAAGGAGACGAAGCATACGCTGCAGCAATTGAGTGAAACGCTGGGGCGTTGCACGGCGTGTCATGCCACCTATCAGATCAGTACTGACAAGCAGCTTGCCGGGCAAGGTTCACAAAAAAGTCACGGGGAGCATGGAGCGCATTCACATACGCATTAGGGTAGTCTGATGTACAGTCGAGTCGGTATTCATGGACAGTACTCCGCTTTTGCAGAGAAGGAAAAATCTTCTTATCCTCATAACAGAGCGATCAGAAGGGCAGTTGCTGCCAGAGATGGTCGATTCTGGTTTTGACGGCTGCATCCATTTCAATGGGGCGACCCCATTCACGTGTTGTTTCACCCGGCCATTTGTTAGTAGCATCCAGGCCAATTTTGCTGCCAAGCCCTGAAACCGGGCTGGCGAAATCGAGATAATCAATCGGTGTGTTTTCCACGATCAGGGTATCGCGTATCGGGTCGACCCGGGTAGTCATCGCCCAGACGACTTCTTTCCAGTCACGGATATCGATGTCGTCGTCGGTTACGATGATGAACTTGGTATACATGAACTGACGCAGAAAACTCCAGATACCGAACATGACGCGCTTGGCATGGCCAGGATACTGTTTTTTCATGCTGACCACGGCAAGACGGTAAGAACAGCCCTCCGGCGGCAGGTAAAAATCGGTGATTTCAGTGAATTGCTTCTGTAGCAGTGGTACGAATACCTCGTTGAGTGCTACACCGAGGATGGCCGGCTCATCGGGTGGTTTGCCAGTGTAAGTGGAATGGTAAATCGGATTGCGGCGCATGGTGATGCGTTCGATCGTGAAGACCGGGAAGGTTTCCTGCTCGTTGTAGTAGCCGGTATGGTCGCCATAGGGGCCCTCCACTGCCGTTTCATCCGGGTGAATGTAGCCTTCCAGTACGATTTCTGCGCTAGCGGGAACCTGTAAATCATGCGTCAGGCATTTGACGACTTCAGTTTTTGCCCCGCGCAGTAAGCCAGCGAACTGATATTCGCTCAGGCTGTCTGGAACGGGAGTCACTGCACCGAGGATGGTGGCCGGATCAGCACCGAGTGCAACGGCAACAGGATAGGATTGTCCCGGACAAGTCTGGCAAAAATCACGGTAATCCAGAGCTCCGCCGCGATGCGTCAGCCAGCGCATGATCACTTTGTTCGGAGCGATCACCTGCTGCCGGTAAATTCCCAGGTTCTGTCTGGACTTATGCGGGCCGCGTGTCACCGTGAGTCCCCAGGTGATCAGGGGAGCCACGTCTCCCGGCCAGCAGGTCTGGATCGGCAGTTTGCCCAGATCGACATCAGTACCTTCCCATACGATTTCCTGGCAAGGGGCGCTGGTCAGTTGTTTGGGTGCCATGTTGAGCACTTGCTTCAGTACCGGCAGTTTTTCCCAGGCGTCGCGCAATCCTTTGGGTGGATCGGGTTCCTTGAGATAGGCGAGTAGCTTGCCTACTTCACGCAGCGCGGAAACCGATGTCTGGCCCATGCCCAGCGCCACCCGTTCCGGCGTTCCGAACAGATTCCCCAGTACCGGAATGGTATGTCCGGCAGGCCGTTCGAACAGTACAGCCGGACCGGCCTGTTTGAGCAGACGATCACAGATTTCCGTCATCTCCAGCCGCGGGTCGACTTCGATTTCCACACGCTTCAGATCGCCTCGTTGTTCAAGTTGTGCAAGAAAATCGCGCAAATCCTTATATTTCATAAATCATATCCGGCAGTTGTGAGCGAGTTGAATGGAGTGTGGTAAAGGGTGGAGTAGAGCGGCCTTGAGCCCTTGTCAGAATGATTGACTGGTTCTGAACAGTGTATCCAGCACTATACCCGTGAATACGACTGCACCGATCCAGTTGTTATGCAGGAATGCCTGGAAACAGCGGGCAGGTTCACGTTTGCGGATCATGCCGTATTGAACGATGACCAGGCCAAATGCAACCAGCAGGGCGCCATAAAACCAGATGCCGCGCTGCAGCAATATACCTGCGTAAGCCAGGATACTCAGGAAAATGCCATGGCATAGCAGAACGCCTGCCACATCGAATCGGCCGAACGTGATAGCGGACGTTTTGACGCCGATTTTCAGATCATCCTCGCGATCCACCAGCGCATATTCGGTATCGTACGCGATCACCCAGAACAGATTGGCCAGCACCAGTAACCATGCAAGCGGTGGCACGGTGCCGGTTTGTGCCGCAAATGCCATGGGAATGCCGAAACTGAATGCGATACCCAGGTATGCTTGCGGCATGGCAAAAAAGCGTTTGGTAAACGGGTAGGAAGCCGCAAGGAACAGGGCGGGTACGGATAGCTGAATCGTCAGCAGATTGAGCGGCAGTATCAGCAGGAATGCGCACAAGCTCAAGCTGGCGGCGATCAGTAATGCTTCTCGTGCAGTAATGAGGCCGGCCGCCAGCGGACGGTTACGGGTGCGAGAAACATGAGGATCGATGCGCCGATCGGCAAAATCGTTGATGGCGCAACCGGCAGAGCGCATCAGAACCGTACCAAGAACGAAAATCACCAGAATCATCGGATCCGGCATATCATCAGCCGCCAGCCATAATCCCCATAATGTCGGCCACAGTAGTAACAGGATGCCAATGGGTTTATCCAGCCGGATCAGTCGGGCATATGCGAAAAGCCGGTCTGCGAATGTCATGTTTACAGAAGTCATAAGAATCGATTCAATAATGTATCCGGGCCTGATGGATCAATCAGGATAAAGTATGGGGCATTTTACTACCGCTTCAGAGTCTGCGGATTGCAGGCAGAAACACCTCAGTGACGAGTATCGGCTGATGTTGCAGGATGAATAATGAGCGCCTTGCCCAGAGACTGGCCGGACTGTGCTGCAATCGTTTGCAGGCACGCTCGAACAATGGGTGGCGTGGTTTCAGTTTCCTGAAGGCAAGCGGTGTGCGCTGTATCAGCGGGTTGGTGAACAGCATGGTGCCTAGTGACTGATTGCCCAGGCGGCCCAGGCCACGCCATGCACTTCGTAAATGTTCTTTTCTGACGATCGAATGGGCAAATACAACCGGTGTTTCGTTGCAGTGCAGATAAACCTCCCGTACCAGTGCCCGGGTCTGTCTGCGCAGGTTCATGACTTCCAGCTCATCGATACACGCTGTTGCCAGTGCCTGAAAAACGGGCTCGACACGGAAATGCTCGCAGCGATCCTGGATCAGGCGAGTGAGAGAACCTCGGTGAGTCAGCCACCAGTGAAGGTCAACGGGAGCGGAAACAGGTGCAGGATGCCACGCCAGAGGCGGGTTAACCTTCATTACAGCAGAAATGAAGGAACAGGACGGTAGCCATGATACGAATCTGTAAAAACTATTGGGATCGGGCCGGTGATTGCTATATCGTTCTCCAGCTGTGTCAGGCCGGTACCCGATTGTGTGAAGTATGTTTACGTACCGTGTCGAGCAGTGCTTCTTTGGTAAACGGCTTGGTAAGATATTCGTCAGAGCCTACCATTCTGCCGCGCGCGCGGTCGAACAATCCGCTTTTACTGGAGAGCATGATAACTGGAACAGACTGATATCTGGGGTTCTTCTTGATCAACATGCAGGCCTGGTAGCCATCCAGCCGCGGCATGACGATATCCAGAAAAATGATATCCGGCTGACAATCGATGACCTTGGCCATGGCATCAAATCCATCTGTAGCCAGAATGACCTCGCAGCCGGAGTGTGCGAGAAAAATTTCCGCGCTGCGCCGGATGGTGTTGCTGTCATCGACCACCATCACTTTGATACCTGCTAAATCATTTGCCGTTTCAGTCACGATTTCCCCTTATTTCCAAGGTTTTCTTACCAAGTCATCTTTTTGCTGCAGTCGATTTTTGCCCGTTATGATAACGCATTATCGGCCGATCCGATTCGATCTGAATATTCTGCGATGTCATCTCCGCCAGAAGGCAGGGGTGAAAACAATCATTAGCGTATAAAATTCCAGCCTGCCCAGGAACATGGCAAAGCTGCACAGCCAGATCTGGAAATCGTTGAGCGATGCATAGGTCATGGCCGGGCCGACTGCTCCCAGACCTGCGCCCAGATTGTTCAGGCAGGCGACGGCAGCCGAGAAGGCAGTGATCTCATCCAGGCCGCTTAACGTCAGCGCCAGCGTCATCAGAACGATGCTGATCAGATAGACGAAAAAAAATCCCAGAATGGCAAAGATGATTTCATTGGTAATGATGTTTCTGCCGATTTTGATCAGTGAGACTGCACGCGGGTGCATGATGATGATCATTTCACGAAAAAATTGCTGGAACAGGATGCGTGCCCGAATCATTTTGATACCACCGCCGGTCGAGCCCGAGGAGGTGCAGAAACCCGATAAAAACAGCATCCAGAGTGGAGCAAAGATCGGCCAGAGGGCATAGTCGGTGTTGCTGTAGCCAGCAGTGGTAGCAGTGGAAACCACATTGAAAGCCGCATAGCGCAAGGCAACCAGCGGATCCGTATAAATACCTTTTATCCAGAGGAACCCGGCTACTCCAATACAACTGGCCAGCGTGATCAGGATATACAGTTTTGCTTCCGGGTCGGCGCGGTAAGGGGAGAAGCTCTTGGCGCGCCAGGCAACGAAATGTGATGAGAAATTGATACCGGCAATCAGCATGAACAATATGGCGATTGCCTCGATCAGCGGAGAATTCCAGTATCCATAACTGGAGTCATGCGTGGAAAATCCTCCCAACCCCAGCGTGCTTAGCGCGTGAGCGATCGCATCGAATGAAGTCATTCCAGCCAGCCGGTAAGAAAGCATGCAGACAAGCGTCAGCGTGACGTAGATCAGCCATAACCGCTTGGCGGTCTCGGCGATTCGTGGTGTCAGTCGGGACTCTTTTATTGGACCGGGGATCTCGGCGCTGAGAAGCTGCCTGCCTCCGACACCGAGCATGGGCAGAATCGCCACGGCTAGGACGATCAGCCCCATCCCGCCCAGCCAGGCCATGAGACAGCGCCACAGGTTGATGGCATAAGGGAGCTCGTCGAGTTTCGTCAGTACCGTTGCTCCGGTCGAGGTCAGACCGGAAGCCGCTTCAAAATACGCTTTGGCGATGCCGAGTTCCGGCAAATACCAGACCAGGGGCAGCATGCCAAACACGGGTAGCGATAGCCAGACCAGCACCACCAGCAGAAACCCGTCACGAATCTGCAGCTCCCGCTTGAAGCGATAAGTCAGTATCCATATAGCAGCACCACACCCGAGCGTAACGGACAGTGCATCGAGAAAAACCGACAGTGATCCATCCAGCGTCCAGTAAGCAACGCTGCAGGGAATCAGCAGAACCAACCCGAACATCATGACCATGCGGCCCAGGATGTTGGCTACTGCCAGGAAATGACTCAGGACATGGCCCATGGTGCCTGATTACAGAAACCCCACATTTACCTGAAACAGTTTCTCCACCTGTCGCACCATTTTTTTGTTGACGACGAACAGGATGACATGATCATTCTGCTCGATCACGGTATCGTGATGGGCAATGATGACCTGTGCCTGCTTCCATTGATCTAAGATACTGTCTTCTTCCTGTTCGGACAGATTGCGATAAACCTCTCCCGGTGGCAGCCCGCGCACGATAGCACCGATAGTGGTGCCTCTGGGCAGTTTGATTTCTTCGATTTTGCGGCCGACCACCCGGGAAGAACTGGAGTTACCATGCGCGACCAGCTCCAGCGCTTCAGCTGCACCGCGCCGCAGGCTATGTACTACCGCCACATCTCCCTGACGGACGTAAGCCAACAGTGATCCAATCGTGACTTGTGCAGGTGAAATGGCAATGTCGATGCCACTGTCCTGCATCAGATCCACGTACATGCTGCGGTGAATCAGGGCAATGACCTTGCGCGCACCCATGCGTTTGGCCATCAGGGCGGCCATGATGTTATTTTCTTCATCGTCGGTCAGTGCACAAAATATGTCCATCTCGCTGATGTTTTCACTTTCCAGCAGCTCTTCATCAGTGACATTACCATGCAGAATCAGCACGTTATGTAAATGCTGAGTCAGTGATTCACATACTTTGGCATCCCGTTCGATGATCCGTACCTGATGAGATTGTTGTAACACCTCCGCCAGTCGGCGGCCGATTCTGCCACCACCTGCAATCATCACTCGTCTGACAGGGTTGTCCATGCGGCGTAATTCGCCCATGACGGCACGAATGTCGCTGGAGGAAGCGATGAAAAACACTTCATCACCTTCTTCGACGATGGTGCTGCCTTCGGGAATGATCGGGTGGTTATGGCGGAAAATTGCCGCAACCCGGCTATCCAGATTAGGGACGTGTCGGCGCAATTCCTTCAACTGGCGTCCGATCAGCGGACCGCCGAGAATAGCTTTTACCGCTACCAGACTGACCTTGCCGGAGGCAAAATCGAGCACTTGCAGCGCACCCGGAAACTCGATCAGCTTTTCTATGTATTTGGTTAGTATCCGTTCCGGACAAATCGCAAAATCGACGCAGAAATTTTCCCGAGAGAATATATCCGGGTGATCCAGATAATCCACGGTACGGATACGTGCGATCCGGGTAGGGGTGTTGAACATGCTGGCAGCCAGCTTGCATGCGACCAGATTGGTTTCGTCGCTTCCGGTAAGTGCCAGTACCATGTCGGCATCCTCCATACCTGCCTGAATCATAATGTCAGGATGGGAGGCACTGCCGACGACGGTACGCAAGTCCAGTCGCTCCTGCAACAGACTGAGCCTGCTCCGTGCCAGATCGATTACCGTAATATCATTGGATTCGCTGGCCAGGCTTTCAGCCACAGTCGAACCGACACGGCCAGCTCCCAAGATGACGATTTTCATTAACGGTACCCGTTTTATAAGCCGGTGATAGAGGGTGAAATAATTCGTGTGCCGTTTGCCGGCAGATCATGGAGTGGTGGTGTGTGTGGAGAGGAGTGCCTCGTATTCATTATCCTGATCTGGGGAAGCGGGCTATACCGGTCGCGTCTATTGAAGTTTAGGCGGAGTATTTTACTCTTTCCAGTCTGCATCTGTCCTGATCAGGCCAGAGAACTTTTCCGGGTGAAGATCGAGAAATATCTGCAGGGGGTTGAGTATGTCCTAGTAACGCAGCCATTTCAGGGAAGCCACCCGTTGTTCGATCTTATCCATCATTTCGTGGTAGTGGGGGCTGCTGGTACTCCCAAAGCGTGCTTTGAAGGTAGCCTCGGACATGTGTTCGGGAAGATCGGACCAGTGTGGGATGAGGTCGGTATCGTGTATTCCGGCTAGAATGATGTTCCGCATCCGACGTGCCGAATCCTGGCTGGCCATGGCTTTCTCGGCAAAACGGGTTCCTGAACGATCCGCAATGAGGTCGTTGAAGGAAAATCCGCTGCCGGAACGTGCATCTTCCAGCTCTTTATATAAACCGATGGCGTTGGACAGGGTTGTATCCGAATAAGCGGTAATCACCGCGGAAGCTATGAAGTGCATGGCCAGATCGTTGCGTCCATCCAGGGTGACATTGATTCTGACCGGATCCAGCCAGTCGGCTGTTTCCGGGATGACCAGCCTGAGTGGGAATTGAACGACATGAAATGCTGTTACCAGAATCGCAGCACGAAATTCTTCCAGCACGTTTCCATGAGGTGAATGACGGACGGTTTCCTGCATGATCTGCGTCAGTATCTCTGACAGGGTAATAGTGTGTGAAGCTCGTTTACGGCTCTGTTCGTTGAGGAAATGATGATAGTGCGACAGTTTGTCCAGCGCTTGCCGGTCAAAAAAAGGCAGGCTGACGGATGAGTAACTGGCCTTGTCGATTCCCCATCCTTTCCAGAAATAAGAAATTGCTACTTCATTATGAGAAAAGTGCAGTTTTCTGAAAGCATCGAGGCCCGCGCGCGCATCCGGACTGGCAGTCTGCAGCCATGCCAGCAGCTTTTCGGTCAGTTGACCGGCAAGAATATCCGGGATCTGTATACTCCCGATATTTAATGAACTGAGCTTGGGAAAGCTTTTGCCTTCAGTCAGTGTCGCTTGCAGATTGAGATAACCTGTGGTCATTCCCGGAGGTATCGGCAGGCTGAGTTGTATCTGTGCGCTTTTGTCATGCATGGTGACTTTTGCATGCCCTTGAGCGAGATGGTATGCCAGATAATTCAGAGCATTATCGAGATCATCTGCCTGGATTCTGACTGTAGCCGATGTGCCGGGGCGTACCTGGTAACGGTGTGTATCGAGAATGTCTTTGGCACGGGCAATCTGTTCCGGTGTGATGGAGATTTCCCGTTTGATTCGTGGATGACCGTCGACAGCGAGATAAGTCATGGTTGCCAGGGCGGCAACCATGATCAGGGCAAAAATTCCTGTCAGCTTGAGTGATTTCCACATGCCGGGTGAGTATTGTCGGATATCGGGCCGGCTACTTTCAGGTGGCCGGCTGTCCTTTATTGTTTACGGTATGAATCGGTGAAATATTGACTGCTCTGAATGTTCCAGGTACTCGTGTCACCACCAGAATCGGTAGGGCCGATAATACCCATTGTAAAAGAACGGGTGGCCATATCCATAATAACCATAGCCGGGATAGGGTCCGTAACGGTACAGGTTGTCTTCACGATAGGCCTGTGGCCAGAGATGGATAGCCTTGGCAGTAATGAGTGGAACATGGATGGTTTTATTTCCGATTGTGCGTGCGATATCTCCTTTCACTGTGCCGATGACGGTTACTTCCACACCTTTGGTATAAATTGCCGGATCGAGAAATTCATTGATCTCTACCGCGAAACGTCCTTCTCCGAGCTTCCTGGTTTGCGGGTATCCGTTGTGATCGAGCGGATAAAAAAGGACCTGCATCAGACTGAAATCCGTTTCGTTTTCCACCTCGATCACAGTCCCTCCCCAGCGAACCGGTGCATCCTTATAGGTTTCAGCGTTCTGGCTGACTGGCTGGTAAGGGATATCCATTGCTGAAAAATTTCTGATTTCAGGCGGCATGCTGGTGCATGCGCCGATGAGAAACAAAGTGCACGACAGGAGAAGGGGCAGGGTTTTCATGTTTTTCCTCGGCTGATAAGGTGGAAAAGTGCGAACCTCAAGTTGGACAAACACATCATCTGGATGTTCGGCTCAGACGATACACGATTTACCAGGTTTCTGATCAAAGCAGTTTATTCCGTTTGATTGAAAGGTATAATAACGACTTTTACAGCCGGCCCTGAATTATCTTGCCTGATTTCATCTTTCATATGTTTTCGCATAGCGCAGCCGGTTCAACACACGATATAAGGCTGAGATATCACTGATATGGATCAGTCTTCCATCCTTGATTTCAGAAGTGGTACTTTTTTTGCACCCATTCTGGTCTTGTACAACGACGATCTGGAAAAGATCGAGCAGCGGTTGCAGGAGAAAATTGCAAGTGCTCCTGATTTCTTCAGCAATTCTCCTGTATTGTTCGATTTGAGTGAACTGAATGAGAATGGCAAAGAGATCGATGTCGAAGCACTTATATCACTCCTTCGTAAACTGAGCCTGTTCCCTATTGGAATCAGGGGAGGAGATCCTTCACAGGAAAAGCGGGCACTGGAGTTATCCGTTCCGGTTGATTCTAGCCGTAGCCGCAATGATGCCATCCTGCCGGAAATACAAAAGAAAGACGACACCATGCCCGAGATTCAGCCAGTGATCAGAGAAGCAGTGCGTGCGCCTGCAATGATGATTACCCAGCCGGTGCGCTCTGGCCAGCGGATCTATGCAGCCAGCGATCTGGTGATTCTGGCACAGGTCAGTGCCGGTGCGGAAATCATGGCTGAAGGCAATATTCATGTTTACAACACGCTGAGAGGGCGGGCACTGGCTGGCGTGCAGGGAGATACCACTGCCAGGTTTTTCTGTCTGGATCTGCAAGCGGAACTGGTTTCGATTGCGGGTATCTATAAAACCAGTGAGGATCTGAAGGGGACTCCCAGGAAGAAGCCGGTGCAGGTCTATTTGCGCGATCAGGCGCTGATCATTGAAGAATTGAGCTGAAAATATTTCTGAGAAGGAGATTCAATTGGCAAGAATCATCGTCGTAACGTCAGGGAAGGGGGGGGTCGGTAAAACTACGACCAGTGCTGCGATCGCCATGGGGTTGGCTAAAAGGGGGCATAAAACCGCTGTCATCGATTTTGACGTCGGTTTGCGCAATCTGGATCTGATCATGGGATGTGAACGTCGTGTGGTGTACGACTTTGTCAACGTCATCAATGGTGAAGCGAATCTCAATCAGGCGCTGATCAAGGACAAAAACTGCAATCAGCTCTATATCCTGCCTGCGTCGCAGACACGTGATAAAGATGCGCTGAGTCTGGAAGGCGTTGGCAGGGTACTGGAGGAACTCTCCAAGGATTTCAAATATGTCGTATGCGATTCCCCGGCAGGTATCGAGAAAGGGGCCTATCTCGCCATGTATTATGCGGATGATGCATTTGTCGTGACCAACCCGGAAGTTTCATCCGTAAGGGATTCGGATCGTATGCTGGGAATACTGGCAAGCAAATCGCGCCGGGCCGAATTGAACATGGATCCTATCAAGGAATACCTGTTGCTGACGCGCTATGATCCGGACCGGGTTGAATCCGGTGAAATGCTGGGTCTGGCTGATGTGCAGGAAATTTTGTCGTTACATCTGCTGGGTGTCGTTCCGGAATCTAAATCGGTGTTGAATGCGTCTAATTCGGGAATCCCCGTGATTCTGGACGAGAAAAGCGATGCAGGTCAGGCCTATGCGGATGTGGTAGCGCGTTATCTTGGAGAAAAAAAACCACTCCGTTTCATTGACAGTAAGAAAGGATTTCTCAGAAAGCTGTTTGGAGGTAAATAATGAGCTTGCTGGATTATTTCAGATCATCTAAATCTAAAACAGCTTCAGTTGCCAAGGAAAGATTGCAGATTCTCGTTGCGCATGAGCGTTACTATCGCAACAAACCATCTTATCTGCCTCAGTTGCAGGAAGAGTTGATGCAGGTCATCCGCAAGTACGTACAAGTGGATCAGGATGCCATTTCCGTTAAATTCGAACAGGATGACAACCAGGAAACACTCGAATTGAATATCATCCTGCCGGATTCGCAGAATACGCGGAATACTCCGCAGGATGCGGTACGAAATTCATTCTGAACGGCCATATCCTGCCGAATCATTAAAAATTGCCGAAGGGGGGCTATCCGCCAGATCTCCTGAAATGAGTGACGTCGTGTTTTCCTGCATTTCCGGTTTGAGTGCCTGGAGAATGGCATGCAAAAGCTGGGTGTTGGGCATTCTCCTGATTCTGGTCGGATGTGCCGGGCCAGAGATTCGTCAGGGAGAAGTGACTACGACCGTTATTCAACCAGGGCAAGAGCAGGCTGATATTGCGAATGAATCTTTTGTACTTGCCGGCAGATTGGTAGTGAATGCCAGACAGCATCGGTTTTCCGGGGGGATTCGCTGGCAGCATACCGGGCAGAGTGATGAAATTTACCTGTTTTCCCCGCTTGGGCAGATCGTTGCAGAGATTTTCCGGGATCAGACCGGAGTGCGCTTGGTTACTTCCGAGCCTGCCGTTTATCAAGCACGGGATGCAGAGTATCTCACTAGTCAGGTGCTGGGCTGGGAGTTGCCCCTTGCTGGTATGCAGTTCTGGGTGCGCGGCGACCATTTTCCAGGTACGGTCGCTGAAAAAGATCTGGGCAAGAACGGACGTACGGTCGCTATTCGTCAGGATGGATGGCAGGTAGTTTACCGGAATTATTACCCGGAGCAGGAAGGCATATCCGTTTTACCAAAATTGCTGGAATTCAGCCGGCCGGACGTGAAAATGAAGCTGCTGGTCGATCAGTGGCAGAGTGAAACAAAGAGCGGTAACACCACGGGTAAAGAGTTACCTTAATAATTTTTCTTTCTCGTGTATGGACATATTTCCAGCGCCGGCTAAACTTAACCTGTTTCTGCACGTGATCGGGCGTCGGGAAGATGGTTACCACCTGTTGCAGACCGCCTTCCGCTTTATCAATCATTCGGATCGACTGCGTTTCGACATCACTCATAATGGTGTCATCAGGCATGCGAACCTGATTTCCGGCCTGACGGAAACGGATGATTTATGTGTTCGGGCCGCAAAATTGTTGCGACAACGATCCGGCAGAGAGTCGCTCGGAGTGGAAATTCATCTGGAAAAGAACATTCCGCTGGGCGGAGGGCTGGGCGGAGGAAGTTCCGATGCGGCCACAACATTGATTGCCCTGAACAGGCTGTGGGGAATCGACTGGGAAAGAGAACGCCTGATGGCACTGGGACTGGAACTGGGGGCCGATATACCAGTGTTTATCTATGGCAGGAATGCATTTGCCGAGGGAGTGGGGGAAGAACTGTACGCTGTCGATTTGCCATCAGCCTGGTATGTCGTGCTGACGCCGCCAGTCCAGATTTCCACAGCGGCAGTTTTCACCAGCAAAGAGTTGACACGAAACACAATTCCTATCAAAATGGCGGCCTTTTCCATGGGACAGGGGCATAACGATCTTGAGCCCGTTGCAATGCGTATGCAGCCTGTCATTGCCGAATGGCTGGAATGGTTGAAGCAGCAGCATGGCACGACGAAAGTAGCGATGAGTGGCTCCGGATCATGTGTGTTTGCGGAATTTTCTTCTGAATCGGCTGCACGCGAGGTATTCTGGCGATTGCCGGGTGACATGAGTGGGTTTGTCGTGTCAGGGCTCGCAAGACACCCTTTGTCAGATTTTTAGAACATTTTTTGGGGAGTCGCCAAGTGGTAAGGCACCGGATTTTGATTCCGGCATTCGTAGGTTCGATCCCTACCTCCCCAGCCAGATCCCAATGAATCTGTCAGTATCATGGCAGATGTCACGCAAGTGGCTGGATCAGCCTGTGTCGTTTTCTAAACCGGATGTAAAAGTTACCCATGTCCTATGACAGCCTGATGGTTTTTACCGGAACGGCCAATCCGAAACTGGCACATGATGTAGTCAAGTATCTGAACATCAATCTCGGACGTGCAAACGTCGGACGCTTCAGTGATGGTGAAGTCATGGTGGAGATACTTGAGAATGTCAGAGGTAATGACGTTTTTGTACTGCAATCCACCTGTACGCCGACCAACGACAGCCTGATGGAAATTCTGGTAATCGTCGATGCGCTGAAGCGTGCCTCAGCCAGCCGTGTTACTGCGGCTATTCCCTATTTCGGTTATGCGCGGCAGGATAGAAGAACCCGATCTGCGCGGGTACCCATTACCGCCAAAGTTGTGGCAAATATGCTGACCAGTGTCGGTGTGGACAGGGTACTGACCATGGATTTGCATTCCGACCAGATTCAGGGATTTTTCGATATTCCGGTTGATAACGTCTACGGTATGCCGATTCTGCTCGGGGATATCTGGAGGCATGACTATCAGAACCTGATCGTCGTTTCGCCCGATGTGGGTGGTGTGGTGCGTGCACGCCATCTTGCCAAGCGCCTGGAATGTGATCTGGCTATCATAGACAAGCGGCGCCCCAAACCAAATGAATCCAAGGTCATGAACATCATTGGTGATGTCGAAGGGCGTACCTGTGTGATCATCGATGACATGGTGGATACGGCGAACACGTTGTGTGAAGCGGCATCCGCATTGAAACGGGAAGGTGCGGCGAGCGTGATCGCTTATTCGACTCATGCGGTTTTGTCGGGGAAAGCGGTGGAACGTGTCCAGACTTCGGATCTGGATAAACTGGTGGTAACGGATACGATTCCGTTAAGAGAAGATGCCAGTAAGTGTGATCGTATTCATCAGTTAAGCGTGGCCAGCCTGCTGGGTGAGTCCATGCTCAGGATAAGTAACGAAAGTTCGCTGAGCTCGCTGTTTATAGAATGAGATAATTTTCTGGTCCGTTCGCGGGTGGGCGGGCTGTTTGTTTTCAGGAGAATGGAATGCAAATCGAAATTAGTGCCAACAGTCGTAAATTACATGGAACCGGCGCAAATCGTCGCCTGCGTTCCCAGGGAAGATTGCCGGGAGTCATCTATGGCGGCAATGGTGATGCACAATCGATCGAACTCGATCATAAGGATCTGTACTACAAGCTGAAAATGGAAGCTTTTCATGCATCCATCCTTTCGATCAGTGTCGATGGCAAAAAGGAACAGGTGCTTTTGCGTGATGTGCAAATGCACCCCTTCAAGCAACAGGTGTTGCACATCGACTTTCAGCGTGTCAGACAGGATCAGAAAATCCACGTGAAAGTACCGTTGCATTTCATTAACGCTGATATCGCACCAGGGGTCAAGTTGTCGGGCGGAATGATCAGCCACGTGGCAACTGAGATCGAGGTATCCTGTCTGCCTAAAGATCTGCCTGAATTCATCACGGTGGACCTGTCCGAAATGACAGCCGGCAGCACGCTGCATTTGAGTGATCTGATACTGCCGGAAAATGTCGAAATACCTGCTTTGTCGAAAGGTGACAATCTGCCGGTGGCTACGCTTATTGCGAAGCGTGGAGAAGCCGGCGAATCCAGCGAAGAATAAACCTGATTCTATCTGCCAGGGAGATACTCCCTGGCATGGTTCACCTCACATTGCAATCCATTATCAAGTCCGTTTACCCTTTTCTGAATCTCCTGTTGCCGGAACTGCACTGAATTATGGAGTTACCCGTAAGGCTGGTGGTTGGTCTTGGCAACCCGGGCGAAAAATATGCCTCGACTCGCCATAACGTCGGCTTTGACTGGCTGGACCGTCTGGCTGGCTCGCAACGGGTTGCATTCACACTGGAAACCCGGTTTCGGGGATTGTGCACGCGTATCATGCAGGCCGATACTGATATCTGGCTGCTCAAACCCCAAACCTACATGAATGCCAGCGGTATGTCTGTTGCTGCCGTATGTCGCTATTACAAGATAATGCCCGAGCAGATGCTGGTCGTTCATGATGAACTGGACCTGCAGCCTGGCATCATCAAACTGAAATCCAGTGGTGGGACCGGGGGGCACAACGGCCTCAAGAGTATCGTCGCAGATCTTTCCAGCCAGGCTTTCTGGCGATTGCGGATCGGCGTGGGACATCCGGGAGATCGAAATCAAGTGGTGGATTATGTCCTGCATCCTCCACGTAAAGAAGAAGCAGCGCTGATCGATGAAGCAATAGATCACAGTATGCAGGTATGGCCGCTGATCGCCCGGGGAGATTTTGCCACGGCAATGCAGCGATTGCACACCCGGCAGGAAAACTGAAAAAACTGAGAAACTGTCTCACCTGTAATTCCATTCCCGAATCAAAAATGACACGAAGGCGAGCCGCGGACAGTATAAATAATACGGCAAGGTGAAGCCGACAAAGTTAGTCTTGATTTAGAAATGGAATAAGTCGTTATTCTGTATCACTTTCAGTAAATCGATGGAAACCGGATTATGAGCTTGAAATGTGGAATCGTCGGTTTGCCCAACGTTGGCAAATCCACCTTGTTTAATGCATTGACCAAAGCGGGTATCGCTGCAGAAAATTATCCGTTCTGCACTATCGAGCCCAACGTCGGCATCGTTGAAGTACCGGATTCACGCCTCACCGAGCTGAGCAGAATCGTCAATCCGCAGCGCGTGCAACCAGCCATCGTGGAGTTCGTCGATATTGCCGGACTGGTGGCGGGTGCTTCCAGGGGAGAGGGGCTGGGTAACCAGTTTCTTGCCAACATTCGTGAAACAGACGCCATCGTCAACGTCGTGCGTTGTTTCGATGATCCGAACGTCGTCCACGTTGCTGGAAAGGTCGATCCGCTGGCTGATATCGAAGTCATCCTGACCGAACTGGCACTGGCTGATCTTGCTACCGTGGATAAAGCCATTGCGCGTGACGGCAAGAAAGCGAAATCCGGTGACAAGGAAGCAATCAAACTGGTTACGGTACTTGAGAAACTGGTACCCCATCTCAACCAGGGGCAGCCGGCGCGCACATTCCCGTTTTCAGACGAGGAACAGGAAATCATCAGGCCATTATGTCTCCTGACGATCAAGCCCGCCATGTATGTGGGTAATGTGTTGGAAGATGGTTTCGAGAACAACTCGTATCTCGATCATCTGCGTGAATACGCAGCAAAGGAAAATGCACCGGTCGTAGCGCTGTGTGCCAAGATCGAAGCTGAACTGGCTGATCTCGACGACGCGGATAAAAAGGAATTCCTGGCCGATCTGGGGCTGGAAGAACCCGGTCTCAACCGCCTGATTCGTGCGGGTTACGATCTGCTGGGCCTGCAAACCTATTTCACTGCCGGTGTAAAGGAAGTGCGTGCCTGGACCATACACAAGGGAGATATTGCCCCGCAGGCAGCAGGCGTCATCCACACTGACTTTGAAAAAGGTTTCATCCGGGCACAAACCGTATCCTATGCTGATTTCATTGCCTGCGGCGGTGAAGCAGGCGCGAAGGAAAAAGGCAAAATGCGGGTGGAAGGCAAGGATTACATCGTTCAGGATGGTGATGTGATGCATTTCCTGTTCAATGTATAAATTATAACTCTCCAGCGTTTAAACGTGTGATCAACGTCTGACGGATTTTTCGGAACTCAGGAGCGTTCGGTAGCGCTCGGTGGATTGGGCAGGTCTTTTTAAATCAAGGACTTGCCAAACAATATGGTCTGCTGAGCGTTCCTATTGTTCATCGAGGTCTGAAAAATTTGGGGGTAGCGTTGGGGGTACTCGTGTTCAACCGTGGGGGTACATCTCCCCGCAGTGGAGTCCAACGATGCCCGAGAATCTACTCACCGACCTTAAGGTCAGGTCGGCCAAACCGACTGATCGAGATTGGAAACTTTCAGACGGCGGGGGCTTGTTCCTGCTGGTCAAGCCCACCGGCGGCAAGCTCTGGCGGTGGAAGTACCGCCTGCAAGGCAAGGAGAACCTCTTTGCCATTGGCGGCTTTCCTCAAGTAAGCCTTGCAGAGGCGCGTGCTGCTCGCGAGAAAGCGCGGGCCCTGGTCAAGCAAGGCATCCACCCTGCCCATGAGCGGCAGCAGGTCAAGCAGCGCAATCTGGAAGCACTGGAGGAACGCAAGCGCGCAAAGGAAAGCTCGTTCGCTAAGGTGGCGCAGGCTTACCTGGCGGAGATCAAGCCTGTCTTTGCGCTCAGTTCCTACCGCACGAAAGAATCCCGCATCAGGAAGTACCTGTCGCCCAAGTTCGACGGGATGCCGATGTGCGATATCGGCGTGAAGCAGATTCGCCCGTTACTGGAGGAATGCAGGGCTCATGGCGCGTGGGCGGCCATCCATGTCAAAGGTGATCTTTCGGCGATCTTTGAGTTTGCGGTGGTGCGGGGTCTGGTCGAGGCCAATCCAATTCCCAGCCTGCGTGGGCTGCTGCGCGTGCCGTTCAGCGAGAGCAAGGCGGCGATGACGCGAGAGCAAATCCAGAAGTTCTATCAGGAGTTGCGCGGCTACCGGGGCTATCCGGAAACTTCGTTGTGTCTGCGGTTGATTGCATTGACCGCCTGCCGTCCAGGGGAAGCGGCGGATGCCGAGTGGGATGAGTTCGACTTTGAGGATGCCCTGTGGCGTCGGCCTGCCGCGAAGATGAAAGCGCGGCGTGACCATGTCAGCCCGTTGTCGGTGCAGGCCATTGCCGTGCTGAAGGATTTGCAGTGCATCACGGGCGGCGGCCGCTATCTGTTCCCACACCGGAGCGGCAAGGGCTGCACCACTCCCAATCGGCTGACCTATGCGATGCGCGACATGAACCTGGGCCGGGGTACGACGCCGCATTGCTGGCGGACGACCTTTTCGACCTGGGCCAATGAGAACGGATACCGGCCTGATGCGATTGAGCGGCAGCTTGCTCACGTGGAAAGCAACAAGGTTCGGGCGACGTACAACAAGGCGCTGCTGTTGGATCAGAGAAGGACGTTGTTGCAGGACTGGGCGGACTATCTGGGTGCGGCGGAGGGCAGCGTCACGGCATAGGGGCGATTTGGCTGGGTGTTGCAGAGCGAATCGACAGGGGCGGCCTTTTCCTTTTCTGGATAGGGCCGTTGCCCCTTGAGTGCCATTCCCTTGCCATTTGCTTTGCCGAAGGCTGGGTGCAGGGAATGGGGTAATCAAAGAAATAAATAGGGTAATTTTTATTGAATTACCCTATTTAATTGGGTCACTCAGGGAAGCAAAGGCAATCCCAGTTCAGCCAGATACTGGTTGTGATGTTTCTTGGCATCCGCGATCTTCTGCTCGGTGGCGAGCAGGTCGGCATGCACTGCCGCCAGATCGATCTCTTCCTCGGCTTCTGCCGTGCTCACGTAGCGCGAGATGTTGAGGTTGAAATCGTTCTTTTCGATTTCTTCCATGCCTACCCGGCGCGAGTAGCGCGGCTCTTCTTTGCGGAACTGATAGGTGTCGATGATCTTTTCGATGTGCCCGATTTGACCATCAGGCATTTCATCCGTTCTCAGTAGCTGGTTTTGCCGCTTACCTTTATCGAAGTATTCGGCGGCATTGATGAACAGCACATCGTCCGGCTTCTTGCACTTCTTCAGCACCAGGATGCACACCGGGATGCCGGTGGAGAAGAACAGGTTGGCGGGTAGGCCGATCACCGTGTCGATATGCCCGTCCTTCAGCAGCTTGGTGCGGATACGCGCCTCGGCTCCTCCGCGGAACAGGACACCGTGGGGCAGGATGATGGCCATCACGCCGTCTTGCTTCAGGAAGTGGAAGCCGTGCAACAAGAAGGCGAAGTCTGCTGCCGACTTCGGTGCCAGCCCATAGTTCTTGAAGCGGGTGTCTTCACGCAGTGCCTCGCTAGGCTCCCAGCGGTAGCTGAACGGAGGGTTGGCCACAACGGCATCGAACCGGGGCATCTTGGCTGGATTGGTCTCGCGTAGCATGTCCCACTCATTGAGCAGGGTGTCACCGTGGAAGATGTCGAACTCCGAATCCTTCATCCCGTGCAGCAGCATGTTCATGCGCGCCAGGTTGTAAGTGGTGATGTTCTTCTCTTGACCGTAAATCTTGCCGATACCGTGCGGCCCCATACGGTGGCGCACGTTGAGCAGCAGGGAGCCTGAGCCGCAGGCAAAGTCGAGCACGCTATCCAGGTGCGAGCGCTTGCCCGTTGCGGGCTCCTGGCTATCCAGCGTGACGATGGCCGAAAGAATGTCTGAAATACGCTGTGGCGTGTAGAACTCGCCGGCTTTCTTGCCCGAGCCTGCCGCAAACTGGCCGATCAGGTACTCATAGGCATCGCCCAGGGTGTCGCTGTCGGTGGAGAACTGCCCTAGTCCCTTGGCGATTTCGGCGATGATCTTGCACAAGCGCGCATTGCGCTCGGGGTAGGCTTTGCCCAGTTTGTCGGAAGCCAGATTGATCTCCGAGAACAGGCCACGGAAGGTGCTGGCGAAAGATTCTTCCTCAATGTACTTGAAGCCGGCCTGCAAGGTGCTGAGCAGATCCGCGTTCTGCGTACGCGCCATCTCGGCAATGTTGCCCCACAGGTACTGGGGTTCAATCATGTAATGCACCTTACGGCGCATCTGCTTCTCGAATTCCGGCACATCGTCCAGGTTGCATTCGTACCAGAGCTGCAACGGGGTAGAGACCGAGCCATCAATCTGTTGCGGATAGTCTGATCCCAGCTCCTTCTGTGCGGCGGCCTCGTAGTTGTCCGACAGATAGCGCAGGAAGAGAAAAGCCAGCATGTAGTCGCGGAAGTCGTCCGCATTCATCGCGCCACGCAGTTGGTCGGCGATGGCCCAGAGGGTTTTGCCTAGTTTTTGCTTTTCGAACTCAGTCATGGTGTACCTACTGTTGCGGCCTCAGGAACTTGAGGGAACAAATCGGGATTGAAGGGGTATCGGCTCAAGAAGTCGTTCAGAATTTTCTTGAAGTAAGCCTTGTTCTCATCGAGCATCTGCTGCGGCTCATACAGCGAGTAGTTGCCGTGGCTGAGAATGTTGATCAAACGCGCATGCAAAATGCCGTCCGGGTCATCCTCTTCTTGCTTGATGCAGGCCGAGAAGTTCTTGTGGCCGTGGAAGCTCGCCGTCTTCTCAAGAATCGTGCGCAGCATGTTGAAGTGGTGCGTGAACAAACGGTCTTCCTGCGCCGCCTGATACAGTTCAGCCAAAGCGGCAACGTGGTGGAAGAAAGGTGTATCGCCCTCTTCGGGCCGCAGCAGATAGCCGCCGTTGGCCAGGTGCTTGTTGATCACATAGCGGCGTGCCTTGCCCAGCTCATTGCAGAGCACATTGAAAAACAAGGTATGGTGCGTAGAGATCACCGTCTTGAGCCGATTGTCCTGTCGCTTGAGCAACTGCGCCAGGTGATTGGCGACGGCAATGGCGTTGTGCTCATCCAATGATGATATCGGGTCGTCGATATACAGGTACTGCACCCACTGGTACGCCTCAATATCGGCGTCCATCGCCAGTTCAACCACGGCTAGGAAAAAGCACCAGATGAAGATGTTTTCCTCGCCGCGCGATACCTTGATGTTGCCAACGTTCTGGCCATCCACCAAGCGCGAAAAGCGTACTGCCCACTCTGGGCCCTCGGTGTCGATAAGGAAGTCGAAATCCGCGTAACGCCGCAGCAATGGGCGGATGCGGTTATCCATCTCAAGATCGAACAGCCCCTGAAAGAATCGCGAGTCCCTGTTGAGCAACAAACGCCGGTCTGCATCGCCTGCCAGATCGTTGTTCCAGTGAAACAAGTCTTCGGTGAAGGCATTGAAATACAGCGTATCGCGGGCCTCGTCCTGCTTGCCGATGTCCTTGAAGGCCATGGATAGCCGCGTCTTGCCGGTGCCGTTGTAGGCATAGAGCAGGATGGCTTTCTTGTTTGCCAGCTCGCTACGCAGATAGTTCGCTAGCGCGGGAAGATCAGGGAAAAGAGGCGGAGTATTTTGTTTCATCACTGAGCCCCATCCAGAATCATCCAAGCCTTGCGGTAGATAGCGCCTTCACGACCCAAGGCCTCACTCCAAATCTGCTCCGGCAAGTTTTCCAAACGTTGGCGAATGACAGGCAGAGAGTCCTCCCGGGTTAAGCGCAAGGTCTCTGCCAAACGCGGTGCAGCACGGCGGGGAACCCCCAAAAGGCGCAAAGAAACGGCCTCATCTGTGGCAACGCCGTAGTAGACCTGCGATGGCAGATTCGATAACCGACTACGTGCCTCTTCGTCCAGTTCTGCCGTGGTTATGGCCAGCAAGGCGTTCAGACCCCAGGACGTGGTATGGGTCAGCTTGCCAAACAGGTTCTGTCCACATTTCGTTAGGGCCGCAACATCATCTGAACCATTCTCGCTGAAATAATGCTTCGCAATATGGGAAATATCTGCCCCATGCACCCAATCCTTCAGAATACGAGCCAGCTTGTCTCCATCTGGTGATTGGCCACCCAGCACCGAATTTAGGTTGTCGCGCAGTTCGGGTACTCGCAGCAGCACGCCCATCATGTTGTGCAAGGTGTGGTCGCCAGCGCGGAACAGTCGTTCGCGATCCCAGGAATCCGGCCCCAAATTGCCTTTATTGTTTAGTATCGTCTTGATGCTTTGCAGTGAAAACCCGGTGCTGTCCACTAGCTTCAGCGGTTGGGAAGGGCTGGCAAGATAATCGACATAGCGATGGATACCATTCAGTAAACGGCGGGCAATCTGGCTATCCGATGTGCGTAATTTCTCAAAGCCAAAGGTGCCACGCAGTACCTGCTCGATCTGATCTGCAAAATTCGATGGCCGCCCCATCTGGCGATAGGTATGAGCCAGATATTGCAAGAAGCTCGACCATTCCGGGTGGTGGTATACGATGAGGCCTAAGTCTTCCAGCCCATCAGCCGCAGCCTGCGCAATCTGAATCAGCGCGGAATTCAGGTCGCCCGTGTTTCGGTTAATAAACTCCCGCCTTTGCGCCACTTCGCTTTCATCCTTAGCGACCAGAGCAACCACACCAAGCTGCCCTTGAGAGACGCGGCCAGCACGACCGGCAATATTCCAAAAATCTTCAGGAGGCATCGGAACGGATTGCTTGCCTTGCGGGTAATGGGTAGAAGCCATCACCACACCACTGACCGGGAAGTTCACGCCCTGGGCAAGTGTTGTGGTGGCCGCCAAGGCATCCAGATGGCCTTTCTCGAACAACCACTCCATCAGCATTCGAACTTCTTCAGGCAGGCCGCCGTGGTGCACCCCAACCTTGTGAGCAAGCAAATCAACCAGCGGAAACGCTGCGCCCAGCTCGGCGGCCACGTAGTTCTGAACAAAGCGCACATCATCTGGCAAGGTGTCGCTGCGATTGCCCTTCAGCTTCTCAGCCAGATTCCAGACCCAATCCGGGCGGCTGTGCATGGCAATCACTGGGCCTCGCGCCGACAGCTTGCGTGCGGTCATCGCAGCCAAAGTGCCAATATCCTTGGCTTTTGATAGAGAAGCAGCCAGCACTTCTTCTTTGCCCAGAGAAAAGTCCTCATCCAAACGAATGCTTGGGCGCGAGGTATGTACCGTCTGGAAGCTCAGCCGGTAATCCCGGCTTTTCCCCTTCAGGGCTCCGCTATCCACCGGGCTAACAATGCCAATAGCCCGGTCGTTGGGCTGCCAATCCACGCCCAGACTGATGTCGTCCGAATTTTGCCCGCCCAGCCAGCGCGCAACCTCTCGGGCGTTTTCAATAAAGGGGGTCAGCAACAGGAACTGCGCTTCGCGGCATTCCCGGTTGATGGTAGCCAGCAACAGTTCGAGCCGTAGCTCGCGTTCCTTGTCTTGAATGGTATGGGCCTCATCCACCACCACCAGTGTCAGGGGACGATCAATCTTTTCCTCCCAGCCCTGACGCATCATCAGGTCGAATTTTTCCGGTGTCGCCACCAGAACCCGGAACTGGGTGTCGTCCTGCGAGTCTGCCAACAGCCCGGCTTCGATGCCATTGATTTCCATCGCGGGGCTGACCCGCTCAACGATCACACCGAGGGGCTGGAAGTCACGTCGCAACTGTCGTGTGACCTGATTCACCAGTGCCCGGCTGGGCGCGAGATAGGCCACCCAGCCTTTCTGGTCGTCAAACTGGTTCAGTGCCTGCAACATGCGGAACTGGGCAATCAACGTCTTGCCACTGGAGGTTGGCAAGCTAACCACCACAGCACGACGGCTGGAACCCAAGAGCCCGCGCTCAGCCAAAGTGCGCCGTTGCGGTGGCAACACGTCAAACAGCGCCCGGTCGCCACGTCCCCGGCTCACCAACTCTCGAACGAATCGGGTCACCCGCGAGTTCACCGCACGGGTTACCGTCCACAGCGAGTTCTCCACCATCTGCGCGGCAGCGCGTGCCAGCAGCCGTGACAGCGGCCCCAGCTCCAGCAACTGGCCCGTATCGCAAGCGGCAATGGCTCGGTCAAAGTGTGAATCCAGCAAAGGTTGTATCTGGTAACTGTCCTCCACCACACCATCAGTGATGTAGTGAGCCAGTACATCGGCCGCTTTGGCCAGGTGGTAGATGGCAATCAGCTCCAGCGCCGAACGCTTGGCGGCGAGTGCCTCGAAGGTGCCTAGATAGTTACGCTCGAATGTCTGCTGGGCATCACGCAGTGCCGCCACTCTCTCCAGCACGGCATCGCGGTCAGACCAGCCTTTTTTGCGCACCAGATGCAGCCAGATGTCGGTCAGCACCGCTCGGCAACGCTCGCCCCAATCTGCAGAGTCCAGCGGCAAGGCGGGCGATGTTTGGGCATCCTCCAGCGCCCGCAGCCAGCGGGCGGCATCCGCGCCACGATCACCAATCACAGCCAAGGCTGATGCCCGCAAAAGCTGCGTGGCAACCTCCATCGGCTCACTTGGCAAAGGCAGCGACCGCCATACTCGGAACGCATCTTCAGCCGCATGACGCATCACGTTCAACGAAGTTGCATCATCGGCAAAACGATCCAGCTCCATATCCAGCACCGCCAGTTCTAGCGCGGTGGCCATATCCTGCATGGCTTGTGCATCGAAGGCTGGCGCTTCCGAGGACATTTCGCGATAGAACTGCACCCGGTCGGCTTCGCGCAGCGCCAGGCCACGCTTGTCTGCAATGGCATCGAGCAACCAATGGTTCATACGCTACCTCCCTGCCCGACACGTGCGGGCAGTTGGGCAATCGACCAAGGCAGATACAGCGCCAATAGGCGGCAGCAACTGGGGGCTTGCAGGCGACCTGCAAGACTACGGCCACGCGCCTGTAAATCGGTTTCGCGCACGGTCTGGTCACGAATCAGCACGCCAAACAACACCAAATCACGCTTCCCGCTGTTGAAATAGCGCGTGCAAGCGTTGTTGAAGGCCGTTTCATGCTCAGTACCTTTGACCCGGGGTAGCAGCCACTTGAGCAACTGGCAGAGAGTGGCAAGGTTGCTGGCGAGAGTATCCAGTTGGTGCGTCATGCCACTGCGCCCGCTCATGACCTGCGGCGGCGACTGGACTTCGGACGAGCATTTGACTTCCCCCAGTGCCAGCCGGTGGGATTCTCCATCGCGCTGAAAGCCCACGATATCCGCGCCGGGCAGGGAGGCAAAGGGATTGCGTTTGTCGCGCTCGGTATTCCACGGCAACACCACATCGTGCTGCGTTTCCAGCACGGCTTCGGCCAGCGCCTCACCGGCGGCCCAATCACGGGTTTCCGGCACCTCAGCCGCCAGCACTTCCTCCAGTGCTTCCTGCCCCATGCCAGTCAGACTCAGCCCGCGCAGATGCTCGGTCAGTGCATCATGGCCTGCCGCGTCATGCAGACGCGCAGCCACCGGCCCTTTCAAGAACGCGTCGAACGCATCGCCTTCCTGCGCGCAGTGCCCATGCCAGGAAACGCAGTCTTGCCCGGACTGGTAGGCTGCCTGCCAGGTCATGCACTCACCTCATCCAGCGTCGGGAACAACTGCTGCATCAGGCCCTTCTTGTGAGTTTTGAGGGTATCGATCTTTTGGCTTTGGACAGCGATGATGTTGTCAACAGAAATCAGGCAATCTGCGATTCGATCCTGTTCTGGACGCGACGGACATTGCAAGCTGACCTTGGCAAAGTCGTCGTAGTACAGGCGTAATCTGTCCTCGGTCAAGCCTCTGGAATGTGCGGTCAAGACTCGGAGTGACTGAGGTAGCTTCAGCAAAAAGTAGAAGAAGAAAGGATTTACGCCTTGCGGTTCCAAGACAATGTAAGCAGGGCTGACCATGCAATCTTGCGAAGCAACTCCCAAGGCCCCCTGCCACATTCGCATCATGTTGTAGGCAAGGTCGCCAGCGCGTACTGTCTTATTTGCCGAAGTTTCGGCAATATCATCGATTTTTCGATCCAAGGAAGAACGTGGCACCAGGCCATCGGTCATGGTGACAGAGTGAATTGGCAGCCCTGATTTACCCCTTTCAATTCTGTTCGAAAACATTTTCCCTGCGCTGACCTTTGACCAAGCACTGGCACTACGAAACTCTGGAAACCGCAGCCGTGGCACGTTTTCGCCTTCGCGGGGGAAAAGCTGCTGCATCAGGCCCTTTTTGTGGGTTTTGAGGGTGTCAAGCTTTCGGGTTTCCGCTGCGATCAACTCATCCAGCGAAGACAGGCAGTCGGCGATTTTTTGTTGTTCTTCGAGCGAACTAGTGCCGTTAGGCAGCGGCACAGGTGTTGTCATTAAATCATCATCACTGACCTGCAAAGAGCCATGTGCACGCGCACCAACTGCGATGCGCGCTCTTAGCCACTTCCCATGCAAGTTGCTGGTGAATAGCGCATCCAGAAATGTGGGAATTGCTTGGTTTTGATTGACACGGAAACAAGTGAATATGCTATTTGGAACAGCGGCTCGTTCACTTCCTGTATAGAGGGCGATAAAGCCTTGTGGGTACGCCTTCGTCGCGCTCTTGTTGTATGCGAAATCATTGTATTGAAGAACAAGATAATTCTTCAGAGAATTGCCCGCGATTGTGCGACCAAGCTTTTCTTCTTGGCTAATCAGGCCAACCCCAGAAATAATCGTGTAAGGAGTACAAGTGGTACTGATGTGGTTTAATGAAACCGGACACCTCGGTTAAGAGAAGATAGTCTTAACTGGAGGAAGGAATGGTAATAAGAAAGCAATATACGAAGGAATTCAAACTGGATGCGATCAGCCTGGTACTGGATCAGGG
>Ga0206106_100300_pt1 | contig 56410 bp, 52 predicted proteins | sample 1B1ome_FD_148677 | JGI IMG/M metagenome (GOLD analysis project Ga0206106, IMG submission 148677) | Enriched microbial communities from leaf-cutter ant dump, University of Wisconsin, Madison, United States - 1B110A | ecosystem: Environmental > Terrestrial > Nest > Insects nest > Nest dump | place... | reverse complement strand
CCACAAATAAAAGGTGTTCTGACTGATTTTTAACTCACGGCAGATATCCGAGGCTTTCTTGCCCGCCTCATGCTCCTTGAGCACTTGGCTGATCTGACTTTCTGTAAATCTTGACTTTTTCATCTTTCTTATAACAGTTTAAATTTAATAATTTTTGTAATATTTTAAACTGTCGGAATTTTTGGGGGATTTACATTTGAAGTTTCATTTTTTAAATGAACATACCTGTCAGGTTTTAGAAACCTGACAGGTATTATGGTGTTTTATGGGTTTTTCAAAAACCCGATAGTATGTAAATGTCAAAAATTAAAACTGTAATGGATATTATAAACCTTATAGGTTTCAAAAACCTATGAGAGTTGGAAAGATAGATTGGTAAATTGAAGTTAGGTTTGTTTGTTGTCAGGTTGTTTATTAACTTTAAATTCCTAATAAAAAAACAAGATGGAAAACATAAAGGATGCAAAAAAGAGAAAATGGATTAAAATAATGTTATTTATTGTCTGTACTGTGCTGGGAATTGCCTTGGCGGTATTTGTTTTATATTTTGAAACCTATACCGGAAAGCAAAAAATATTTTATTCTTTAGTGATAATCTCTTTAATTATAAACGTTATCGTAAATGTGATGAATTTATCGAATATTTCGAAGGAAATAAAGGATTAAATCTATATTTGTTTATAGACAATTTTCATTGAAATTCAAAGAGGGATTGTTGTTGCGGCGCTTTGTGGTGTTGTAATTCTTGTTAGTGGGATTTATCAGCAATTTATCAAAAGGAAAAAATAGAAAATTTTACTCTATTGAATATGAGTAAAAACTTTCTTTTTTGTGCTTGTTGACCATTATTTTAGAAATAGTAGCAAGTATATTTTTTTATAGGAAAATCGGAAATTAGCAATTATTTGCTCATAACAAGCATAATGATTTTGTTGGTTATTCCTTAAAATAACCAACATTATCTGTAAGAAGTAAAACACATCAGAATAGCTTAATACGAATTTTCTTCTTTAAAATTTTACTTCATTTACTTCTTTTCCGCGTTGGAAAGTCATGGTTTTTTGTTGCCCTTTATAGGCGATATTTACCACATTCATCTGCGTAGGAAATTCGTTTAGCAGAATGGTATTTTTTATCTGCAAAGATTGAATATCGCTTACTCCCGAAGCTTCGTAATAAACCCGAACGGATTCCCCGTTTACCTGGCTTCCCGTGTAAGTAAGGCGTAGTGCAGAACCGTTTACTGTTACCGATATGTGTTTGCTTAGGTAATTTTTGGCAGCTTCTTTAAAACTTTCACTTTTGGGATCCATATTCAGTGCTTTTTGCATATCGGGAGCGCTCATTTTTGTGGTAAATTTTAAAACCCCATTGGCTCCATTATAATCTACTTTGGTCATGGAAGAATGGAAATCCACAAACGAAAAAGCGAAAAGGAGGATCGAAAAAATAGAAAGGTTTCGTAAAAATCTTTTTGTTTTCATTTCTAAATTATTTTCAACTAATATTATTTAAACAAAATACATACCATTGTAAAATTTAAAAATTTTCGCCGGTAGAATATTTGTCGTAGAAGGCTTTAATATGAGCCACAGCTTCATCAGCTGTATCTACAACGCGGTAAAGTTTTAAATCTTCATCATTAATCAATCCATTTTTCAACATTTGAGTTTTAAACCAATCGAGCAGTCCGCTCCAAAACTCGCTTCCTACCAAAACAATAGGAAAGCGATCAATTTTGTGCGTCTGAATCAAGGTTAGAGCTTCTGTTACTTCATCTAAGGTACCAAATCCTCCCGGCATTACAATAAATCCCTGAGAATATTTTACAAACATTACTTTGCGCACGAAAAAGTAATGATAGTTCATATTATAATCATCGTCGATATAAGGGTTAAAATGCTGTTCGTGAGGAAGTTCTATATTTAAACCGATGGATTTTCCATTTTCAAAAGCACCGCGATTTCCGGCTTCCATTATTCCCGGACCGCCACCTGTAATAACACCAAAACCCAATTTGGTGATTTTTTCGGCAATTTCGGATGCCATTTGATAATATTTATGATCTTCTTTTAAACGCGCCGAGCCAAAAATGGAAATGCAGGGGCCGATTTCTATCATTTTTTCAAAACCATTTACAAACTCCGACATGATTTTAAAAACCATCCAGCTGTCTTTGGTTACTTTCTGGTCCCATGTTTTTTCTAATATTTCGGGATGTTTGTTTTTTTGTTTTATTTTTTTATTTTCCATAATCGGAGCGATAATAAATTTAATTTTTAAAATGTTGCTCTGCTAAAGCCAAACTTTCCGGTTTTCCCACATCTATCAGGTAAGCATTGTGTTCGTAGCCATAAATTTTTTCAGTCATCATTAAATCCAAATATTCTACCATAATGGAGAATTTTCCCGAACGTTGTATTTTCCCGAATATTTCGGAATTAACACAGTGAATTCCACTGAAAGCCAAAGCTTTAAATCCTTTGTTGAATTCTGCCAAACGCTGTTCGCCGGTAATTTTATTTAGCCAACCTTTTAAAATCATATTTTCGTCGAAGAGAAGTTTCCTGCTGCTTTCTCTTGGAGAAACCGCCAAACTGACGAAGTGATTTTCTTTTAAATGTTGATTGATAAAATCGTGAATGTTCAATTCTGTTAAAATATCCACATTCATAATGAGGAAGTTGGGTTCTTTTTCCAAAAATTTTCGCGCGAACATTAATCCACCTCCCGTTTCCAAGAGCATTTCTTTTTCATCCGAAATCTCTATTTTACTCCCGAAATTATTATTTTTTTTCAGATAATCTACAATTTGCTGCCCAAAATGGTGAATGTTAATCACAAAATCATTAATTCCATGGCTTTGTAAATATTGGATATTTCTTTCCAAAAGTGTTTTTCCATTGACCACCGCCAAAGCTTTGGGATGTTTGTCTGTAAAAGGGCGTAGCCTTGTTCCTTTGCCCGCAGCAAATAGTAGCGCTTTCATATTAATTTAATTGGGGTTGCTCGTTGTGATGCACTTTTACAACTACTTCAGGATATTGATGGCGAATATATTCTGCGGTTTTCAATGTGGCATATACCGAGCGATGTTGCCCGCCGGTGCATCCGAAATTTATTTGTAAATTTTTAAAATCTCTTTCAAGATAATTGTCGATATTGATGGAAATAATGGAATAAACCGCCGATAGAAAATCTCCCATTCGAGTTTCTTCTTCCAAATATTTTTGTACAGAAATATCATTTCCGGTTAAAGGTTTATATTCATCTATTCTTCCCGGATTTTTTATTCCCCGACAGTCGAAAACGAAACCTCCGCCGTTGCCACTGGAATCTTTTGGAATTCCTCCTTTTTTGTATGAAAAACTTTGTATTTCTACTTGCAGCATTTTTTAAATTTATAGTTATTATTTGGTATTTAAATTATTGTATTTTAATGTCTTTAATCGAGAAATTAGTTTGGATAATTCAGGGTATTTTTTCATTTCTTCCCATTCGTTTGATAATTGAATAATGTTTTGGATTCCTCTGGGAATGCTTTTAAGGAAATGTTCTTTTTGCTGAATTAATCCTCTGAATCCATAAGCGCCCAAAACTTGCAAATACCGAATCAATTTACAATAATTTACATTTTTCCTAAAACCATTAATATCGAATTTATCTTGGTTCAGCTGATAATAAAGATCTAAAAATTCTTCCTGCCAAGTGGTGGGAAAATTTGCTTTCGCTTGAAATAAAAAAGAAACCAAATCGTAAGTTGCCGGTCCCCACATTGCTGCCTGATAATCGATAAAAAACAACCGATCTTCGGAGTTTACCATAATGTTTCTTGCTTGGAAATCGCGCATCATCACTGTTTTGGGTTGAAGATTTTCAATTTCCTGAACAATGGTTTCAAATTCTTTTAGCAAACGCCCTTTGTGATAATCGATTTCCAACACATCGGCAAAAAAGTTTTTGAAATAATACAAATCGTGAAGAATGGGCAGATGATTGTATTCTTGAAATTCGTAGGATTTTTCAAAATTAATTTTACCTAAAGTTTTGTTTTGAAAATGAGAAAGTTGTAAAATAACATTCTTTACCAATGTGTGAATGCGTGAATTATATACTTCAATATCAATAATTTGCGACAGCGTTTTTTCTCCTAAATATTCTTGAAGATAAAGCGTTCTTTCTTTATTAATTTTAAAAATTTCAGGTACAGGCAAATCCAATTTTAAAAAAGATTCTGTAAGGTAAAAGAAAGATTCGTTTTCCTCAATCCTTTTGTTGTAAGTAAGAATATATTTGGAATCGGAGGTTTGAACAATATAATTTTTTCTTTCCGAACCGCTTCCCGGAAGAATATAAATGCTAAATTCAGAATGTTTTATATAATCTGAAACAAAGTTTTTAAGCAAAATTTCTTCGTTCTGGTGCATAATTATTATTCAAGACAAATATACTAAAAATGCTTACTTTTGTCGGGATGAAAGAATATTTACCTATTTTAAAAATCCTCGGAAGGTTCTTGTTGATTTATTTGGTTTTGTTGCTGATTTATCAACTTTACCTGAATTTTTTCCAAGAAACGCATATTGTAGATCCCATCACTCATTGGATGGGCGAGCATTGCGCTGTGGTACTCAATAAATTGGGTTACATAACTTATATGGTTCCCGATGAAGCGAGGAAGGGAGATTTCTTTTATGTAAACCAAGTGTGGGCAACAATTATGGTGGAAGGTTGCAATGCAATTTCTATTATGATTTTGTTTGTTTCCTTTATTTTCGCTTTTTATAAAGGTTTAAAAAAGACGGTACTTTTTGCTTTGGGCGGTTTGTTGTTGCTTTATGTACTGAATATTTTCAGGATTGTTTTGCTGAATATTATCGCTGTAGATTACAATGAATATTTAAAGTCTGCGCACGATTATCTTTTCCCTGCGATTATTTACGGAGGTGTGGTGATATTGTGGTTAATCTGGATCAATCGATTTGTTTTACGGGATGAAGCTTCTTCTTAGAATATTATTATTTTTTCTGTTTTTAGCCGGTCTTATTGGTGTGAGGGGAATTGAAGATTGGGCTTTTTACGATCCGTTTTTACAGTATTTTAAAAATGAAGGCGTTGCAGCCTATCCCGAATTTGAATATGGAAAATTAATTTTCTCCCATATATTGCGCTATTTGCTAAACGTGCTGTTTTCCTGTGGAATTGTATATGCTTTGTTTTTAAACAAAAAGTGGGTAAAACAAACGGCAGTTATTATGCTTTTGGCTTTTGTTATTATTTTTCCACTGTATTTGTGGAGCATAGGAACGCACATGAAAATAGGAGATTTGCTTACTTTCTATTTGCGAAGATTTGTAATTCAGCCTGTGTTGTTGCTGTTAATTATTCCTATTTTTTATTTTCAATATCGGAAAAGCAGAAATTCACCCAAGACTTTTTAAGAACATTTTATATCGTATGCTTTTCATTGGAAGTGATATTTTCTCTCGTCCAAGTAATTTTCTTTACAAATGGTAATTCGCGAACCGGACAATCCATAATCTGACAAATGGGACAGGATATCTTTTTGCAATAATCCATATGGAAATTGAAATCCACTTCACGGTCTAAATTTTGAGCCAAAAGAATCATTGCTTTTTCCATTTCCTTGTGTGCCTCTTTCAGATTATAATACCAGGGCAATGTAAGGTGGGCGTCGATATGAAGATTGGAGCCATATTTTTGAATTTTCATATTGTGGATGTCAATCCACTCAGTATGTCGGTTTTCTTCAAGAATTTCGATGATGTTTTTCAGAAGTTTTTCATCAATTTCATCCATCACGCCACTTAAGGATTTCCGAATGATTTTATACCCGACAAAAATAATGTAGCTCCCAAAAAGAATAGCCACCGCACTATCCATCCAATACCACCGAGTAAGGTTTACGATGATTAATCCCACCACAATACCAAAAGATGTGATGGTATCGGTTTGTAAATGTTTTCCCGAAGCTATAAGTACAGCGGAATTTTCCTGCCGACCTTGTTTTACAGAATACCAACCCAAACCATAATTGATAATGCCGGTAGCTAAAATGATAATAATCCCATTATCCAAAGAGTTGAGCGTTTTCCCTTCGATTAAACTGCTGATGGCTTGGTAGATAATCAAGATGCTGGCACACATAATAAGCATTCCCTCAATACCTGAGGTAATGAATTCTACTTTTCCATGCCCGTAAGGATGGTCTTTGTCCCGAGGTTTTGCGGCCAAACGCAACGAATACAATCCCAAAAAAGCGCTAATTACATTCACGATGGATTCCATGGCATCGGAAAAAATAGCATCGGAGTTTGTGATTTTCCAAGCCACCAATTTGGATATAAAAAGCAAAACTCCCGCAAAAGCGATTGCTTTTTGAAAGGCTAATTTGTTGAATTTTTCGGGGCTTTCAGTCATAAGTTTAAAGTATTATGATTGTTAGTTTTGCCTAACAAAAAAGACGCTCGAGGCGTCTTTTATTTTTATCCAATCAATTGATGTTCTACCAGATATTCTGCAATTTGTACCGCGTTGGTGGCAGCACCTTTCCGGAGGTTGTCTGCAACAATCCACAAATTGAGGGTATTTTTCTGGGAAAAATCGCGACGTATTCTTCCCACAAAAACCTCGTCTTTTCCTTCTGCTTCCAGCGGCATGGGATAAATATTGTTTTTAATATCGTCTAAAACTTTTACTCCGGGAGTTTCGGCTAAAGTTTTGCGAACATCTTCCAAATCGAAATCGTTGTTGAATTCAATGTTTACACTTTCGGAGTGCCCTCCCTGTACCGGAACGCGAACAGCTGTAGCGGTAAGTGATAAACTCTGATTGTTCATAATCTTTTTGGGCTCGTTTACCAATTTTAGTTCTTCTTTGGTGTAGCCATTTTCTTCAAAAACATCGCAATGAGGCAAAGCATTTTTAAAGATAGGGTAGGGATAAACCCTATTTGCTTTTTCTCCTTTTATTTCGGATTCCAATTGATCTACAGCATTTTTTCCGGTGCCGGTAACCGACTGATAAGTGGAAACCACTACTCTTTTTAATCCGAATTTTTGATTTAGCGGATGCAAAACCATTACCAGCTGAATAGTGGAGCAGTTGGGATTGGCGATAATTTTGTCTTCTTTGGTAAGTACCGAAGCATTGATTTCGGGAACCACTAATTTTTTATCTTCTGCCATTCTCCAAGCGGAAGAATTGTCGATTACTGTAGTCCCTACTTCTGCAAATTTGGGGGCAAATTTTTTGGAAGTATCTCCGCCTGCCGAAAACAATGCTATTTCCGGTTTTTTTTGCAGAGCTTCTTCCATGCTTACTACTTTGTACTTTTTACCGTTAAAATCTATTTCTTTTCCCACGGATTTTTCCGATGCTACGGGAATAAGTTCGGTAACAGGAAAGTTTTTTTCTTGTAATACTTTTAACATTACTTGGCCAACCATTCCGGTGGCGCCAACAACCGCAACTTTCATTTGAAGTATTTAATATTCTTTTTCTTTAAAGTAATCTTCTGAACGTTTTTAAAATTCAGAATGTCGATGATATTTTTTAACCTCCGATTAATCTTTGAAGAGGTAAGGCGTATGCAAATAATAACAATCCTATGATGGCAATAATTACATGTCCTGCTCGCAGACTGGGGTTCTTTTTGAATTTACTGTTTACAATGGTGAATAATATAGCGGCTATCAACATAGACATGGGATGTTCTATATAGGTGTAGCGTAAAACATCATTTCCCATAATGTCGCCTATTCCATTGGCTTTAATAATGGAAAGAAATGGCGATGTCCAAAGAAGCATCAAAATTCCAATAACAAATTGAATGTGGAAGAAAATCATCACAAAGAGAGTGGATTTTTTCAGGAATTTGGTGATTTTTCCTGAGTGGCTGAACATTGCGATAAGAAGAGCCACAATGAATAGCAGTACACAAAGAAGTTCTAAATAGGCGAAGCCTCGGTGAGCGCTCAAAAAAATGTTTTGCATAATATAGTTTTTGATTACACAAATATAATCAAAAGCATTGAGATGATGTGCACTTTAACATAATATGAACTTGGCGTTTTAAGATAAATAAAAAAGCCGTTTCTATTATGAAACGGCTTTGAGGTATTTGAATAAATGATTAAATCATCTAAGCTATTAGTTGAAAATATATTTCAAACCAATTTGCATTCTCCATGCTTCGCGGTAATAATAGTTATAATCGAAAGTTTTAGAGATAAAATTGTTTTGAACTTTATTGAAGGAGAAAATAGGAGTATTATTTCCATCTACACCTTCATAGGTTAAGATTCTACCACTATTGCTTGGGTACATGTTTTTGTTCACGCCCCAGCTGCTATTTAGTAAGTTACCAACGTTAAGAATATCAAAAGACAGTTGTAATCTGTTGTTTTGACCACCAGCTCTCACTTTGAATTCTTGCATAATTCTAAGGTCGAAACGGTGTACCCATGGAGCTCTTACAGCATTAGCACCAGCATATTCTCCTTTGTGGTTGCTAAGATATTTATCTTGTGAAGCAAAGTCGAAATAAGCATCTTCATCGGCTTGTGTTTTAAACAAGATGTCTCCACGACCGTTAGGAATATAAATCAAATCGTTAGCCCATCCGTCGCCATTCATATCGTTGCTATAAGTATAGCTATATCCTGCTGCAGAGTTTCCTGTATAGAATAAGTTGATATACGTTTTCATGTGATCGTTAGCGTAAGGAATGCTATAATTTAAAGATCCGATTACTTTATGAGGGGTAACATACTGAGAACGCTCTAAATCTGGAAGGAATGGACCGTTAACAGAAACTAAACCACCGTAAGCGGAAGCAGCGTTACTTCCAGGCATACCGGTAATTTCTTTACTTTCGGTATAAGTATAAGCGGCCATTAAATCAAGATTTCTTGTAGGCGTTGCATGTACTGTAATGTTACCTGTAGCTCCCCAACCTTTTTTGGTGTTGGCTAATACGTAGGCATTAAGATTATTATAGCTTCTATCTGCAGCGGCAGGATACATATATCTGTTATCCGGACCGTTGAAAGTAGCCCATCCTGCAGGACCTTTGATGTCGTAGTTTTGCAACATTACATCATTGATCACTCTGGTATAGGTTCCTTCTAAAGTAACGGATAATGGGAAACTAGTAGGAACGGTAAAGTCTAACCCCAAAGAGGATTTCCATACTTGAGGCATTTTGAAATCAGGATCAACAGCGGCAATCTCTCTAGGTAATTCTCCTTGATCTGGTGAAATAGTATTTGGAAGACCCAATACTGAAATCATTTCACTAGTATCAGTAATTAAACCACCTTGAAGAAGTGCTAATCTTGGATCAACTCCGATAACATTTCCTTGAGAATCGTAGGAGGTAGAAATTGCTGCACTTCCTTGAATCATTCCTGAGTTGGTAGGCATATTGGTAAAGAATACCAATGGAAGACGTCCTGTAAAGATACCTGTACCTCCTCTAAGTTTCATGCTTCTGTCTTCTTTTAGATTATAAACAAATCCTAAACGTGGAGAAAACTGTACGCTTGATTTAGGCCAGCTACCTACATCAATATGTCTTCCACCAAAATCTAAGGCGCTGATTTTGTTATTTGCCAATAGGTTATCTGCATATTGAATTAAATCTGCACGTGTACCATAGGTGATTTTCAATCTGTCGTTAATATCCCAGTCATCTTGAAGGTAAAGACCATATTGGTTGAATTTCACTTCTGCCGCAGGGTTGGCTTCGCCATCATATCCGTAAGTTAATGAGAATCCTTCGGGAGCTGCTCCGTTTAAGAAATCATCAACGCTGGAGTATCTGTAATATCCTGTACCACTTCTCATATATGCGTTATCTGCCATTTGATGCTCAAATCTGAATCCTGCAGTAATGTTGTGAGAGTTTAAAGACCAGCTTAAGTTATCTGTTATGGTGAATATTTTATTGTGTACACCGTTATTCCATGTAAACAATTCATAACCAAAAGACATGTAAGGTTCAAGGATTTGAGATCCGTCAGGATTTCTTCCTGCCATAATATCTACCATAGGGAATGGTGCAGAATTGGAACCTCTTAAGTCTTCTATATTGGTATAGGTTGCCAATAATTGGTTGGAAACGTTATCTGACAAGCGGCTATTTAAATCTAAAGAGAAAGAGTTAACCAAGTTGTCTTGTGAATACAAGGAGTTAGAAAACGCCATGGAATACTGAGATATACGATTATAGGTTAAACGAGGGCTTACATCAACAGAATTTCCGTTGGTTGGGAACCAAGAAGTGTTTTTGGTCCTGTTGTATCGTAAACTTAGTTTATGGGCATCGGTAATATTCCAGTCGATTCTTGCTAAAATTTTCAAATTACTCAAGTCTGCAGGATAATTGGTATAAGAACCGGGATCGTAACCGTATTTAGAACGTAAGAAATCGCCTACTCTCTGCATGTCTGCAATTGTGGTTCTCGAGATACTTCTATCAGTATCTGCTACTCCATTAGTAGAGGGTTTCCAGTTTACAACTTGTTGAGGTTGTTCTTCATATTCTGCGTTTACGAAAAAGAACAATTTGTTTTTAATAATGGGCCCCCCTAAAGTTCCTCCATAAACATAGGTAGCTTCTTTTGCGCGATCTCCTAAGTCTTGACCATTAATTTTATTACCACGCATAGCTTGGGTATTAAAATAGGTGTATAGGGTTCCTTTTAGTGTGTTTGTTCCCGATTTTGTAATGGCATTAATTCCTCCACCAATAAAGTTGGTTTGTCTTACATCAAAAGGAGCTACTGCTACTTGAATCTCTTCAATTGCATCTAAAGAGATAGGGTTTCCACCACCAGGCAAGTTCGAGGAAAGTCCGAAGTTGTTGTTGAAGTTGGCACCATCTATAGTAAAGTTAGTAGATCTACCATCTCCTCCGGCAATACTCATTCCAGAAGCATAAGGCGAAAGTTTTGCAACATCCGAAATGCTTCGATTGATTGATGGCATGTTGATAATATCCGTATTGGATATATTGGTGGATGCTCCGGTTTTAGCGGTTGTAAATTTGGTTCTTTGGGCTGTAACTACAACTTCTTGTACATCTGTTACACCATCGTCTAATGTTGCATTAAGTACAAAATTCTCTCCTAATGCTAATACGATACCATCTTCTACATAGTCAGTATTTCCTTCTCTTGAGATTGTTACCTCATAAGGACTACCCACCCTCATACCGTTGATGTTAAATCTACCATCGGCATTGGTAGTGGTATTGTATACTGTTCCCGAAGGAACGTGTGTGGCTACCACCCTCGCTCCCACGACAGGTGTGCCTCCATCGGTAACACTACCACTCATACTGGAAGTGGTTACCTGTGCAAAAACTTGTGTTACAGTCATCAGCATGATGATAAATGACCATAAACGTCGGTTACTACTCATAATAATTTATATTTAATAATAATTAATTTTCCGCAAAATTCGGCATTTTATTTTAAATAAGCTTAATAAAGTGTTAAAAAAATATTAAGATTAAATCCAATGGCACTAATACAGCGATATACAGAGAGATACAGCATGTTTTAAATTCATTTTATATAACTTATAGACTTATCTCTTTTTGTTGAAATGATAATTTTTAATGGATAAAATTATTTTATCTGTAAAGTAAAAATTACCTTAAATAGCGATAAAATAGTTTGCCATTTTATTGCATGTTTTATTTTGTGTTAAAACAGCCCGCCATTTCTTAAATTTTCAAAAAATGAATCCCTTAAAAGTTCTTTTTTTTGAGAAGCTTCTACCGCCATCCGATCGCAAAATTCATTTTCCGGATGTCCGTTGTGCCCTTTAATCCAATGGAACGTTAAAGTATGAAATCGGCTTGAAGTAACAAACCTTCTCCATAAATCATCGTTTTTTACCTTGGAAAATCCTTTTTTTATCCACTTGTCTAGCCATTTTTTATTGATGGCATCGGAAACATACTTAGAATCCGTGTAAATATGAACATCCTCTTGAGGGGTTTTCAGTTTTTCTAAGGCCACAATTACTGCAAGCAGTTCCATGCGGTTGTTGGTTGTTAAAAGATAACCTTCGGAGAATCTTTTCTCATAATTTTTCTCCCGAATTTTCATCACTATTCCATAACCTCCTTTCCCCGGATTTCCACTACATGCGCCGTCCGTATAGATTTCTATTTTCATTAGAAAGGCATATCGTTGTCTTCCTCATCTTCCCGATTCATCGCCGATCCGGAAACGGAATTATCCGGCGAAGGTGTTTCGGGTGCATCGAAGGCAGCTCCCGGATCTACGGTTTTCTTGACTTGTTGATAAAAACTATCTTCATTGCTTTGGGTATAAATACCGCTGCCAAATCCACCTTCACTTAGGTCTGAAAACTGAGCCAAAGCAGCATGGAAAGAAAGTCTTATATCTTCGGTAGAACCGTTTCTGTGTTTTCCGATAATCAATTCTGCTTGATTGGCAGAAGGGGTTTCATCTTCCCAATATTCAATTTTATAATATTCGGGGCGATAAATAAAAGATACAATATCAGCGTCTTGTTCTATGGCTCCCGATTCACGCAGGTCGGAAAGTTGCGGTCTTTTGTTCGGGCGGCTTTCCACCGAACGAGAAAGCTGTGATAAAGCAATTACGGGAACATTTAATTCTTTCGCAATGGCTTTTAAGGAGCGAGAGATGGTTGAAATTTCCTGCTCCCGCGTTCCGCTGCTTTTGTTTCCTGAGTTGGCAGTCATCAATTGCAGATAATCCACCATGATGATTTTTACTCCGTGTTGCATTACCAATCTTCTGCATTTGGCGCGAAAATCGAAAATGGAAAGCGCAGGGGTTTCATCGATATATAAAGGCGCATTTTCCAGATTGGAAATGTTGCTAAATAATCTTTCCCATTCTTCATCGGAGAGCATTCCTTTTCTCAGTTTTTCCGAAGAAATTCCGGTTTCCGAAGAAATCATTCTCATAATCAATTGAATGGCGGCCATTTCTAATGAGAACAATGCAACGGGAATTTGTAAATCTACCGCCATATTTCTCGCCATGGAAAGCAAAAAAGCGGTTTTCCCCATTGCAGGGCGCGCTGCAATAATGATTAAATCTGAAGGTTGCCATCCTCCGGTGGCTTTATCGATGGATTGAAAGCCTGAAGGAACACCGGAAAGTCCTTGTTTATCTTTTAAAGATTTTACTTTTTCCAAAGCCTCTTTTACAAGAGAGTTGGCGGTATCGAATCCTTTTTTTATGGTTCCGTTGGTGATTTCGAAAAAGCTTTTTTCTGCTTCGTCTAACAATTCGAAAACATCGGTAGATTCTTTGTAGGATTGGTCGATTACATTTCCAGAAACGTTGATGAGAGATCTTAAAATATATTTTTCCAAAATCACTCTCACATGATATTCGATGTGTGCGGAAGAAGAAACTCCAAGGGTTAAATCGATTATATAAGAATCACCTCCCGCTAAGTTTAATTTTTCGGTGGATTTTAATTCTTGAATTACCGTCATTAAATCCACCGGGTGATTGTCTCTGTATAGTTTTAAAATCGCTGCATATATTTCTTGATGCCGAGGATCGTAAAAAACTTTCTCTGTTAATAAATCGATGGAAAAATCGAGTGCTTTTTTATCAATCAGAAAAGTACCCAATACCAGTTTTTCGAATTCTATGGCATTAGGAGGCATTTTGCCCTGAGAGATAGATAATTCTCGTGCAAAATTTCCATGGATTAGTGAAGATAGTGTTTCCTTTTGAGGCATATGCAAATATAAATTTATATTAAATAACGAACGAATTACTTTATCAACAATTTGGATTTAACTTGCAATTTTCCCCGAAAATAAACTGAATTTATTGTTAATAAAGAATAAAAATTACCCTAAAAAAATACAAATTTTTAGTGATATTCCATCTTTCTGAGTTTCGGGGCAAAAGTTCCGACAGCTAAAGCTACTAAAATTGTCATACTTCCTCCAAATACAACCGATTTTACCACGCCCATAAGTTTTGCTGCCAAACCACTTTCGAATTGTCCCAACTCGTTGCTGGAAGCGACAAAGATGCTGTTTACACTCAACACTCTTCCTTGCATATGGTCGGGAGTTTTCATTTGTACAATGGTTCCTCTGATCACCACACTTATACCATCGAGCATTCCGCTGAGCATTAAGAATCCAAATGAAAGCCAGTACCACCGGGAAAGCCCAAAACCTATAATACAAATTCCGAAGCCTATTACGGCAGCTAGAAGAATTTTTCCTTGATTTCGGGTAAGTTGTACTGTGGCTAAAAAGATAATAATACACATGGATCCGATATCGGAAGCGGCATTTAACATTCCAAAACCTCTGGCACCAACATTTAAAATATCGGCGGCATATACCGGAATCAGTGCGACAGCACCTCCAAAAAGTACAGCGATCATATCCAAAAGAATGGCACCGAAAATTTCTTTGGTTTTATAAATATAGGATATTCCTTCTCGCATACTGCTCCATATTTTGGGGCGCTCTTCTTTATATTGTGAATAATGTTTATTCAATGTCCAAAAGAAAAGAGAACTGATAATAAGAATAAAAACAATCACCACCAAAGTACCGGAAATATCTAGCCAAGCGATTAATAAACCTCCTATCGCGTGTCCCGAAACCGATCCCACCAAAGTAGTCGCTTGATGTAAAGGAATAGCTTTTGGAAGGTCTTTTCGCGGAATCATAGTGGGAATCATCGCTGGAATTAAAGGACCTAAAAAGGCTTTGCAAATACCCGAAAAGAAAATAACAGCATAAATGAAATAACTGATTTCATGCGGGGTAAAACTCATTTTATGTCCCCAAAATGCGGGAACAAGAAGTAGTGAAATAAGGAAAATATAAAAGTATTGAAACCCCAGTAACAAGCGCTTTTTTTCGCTTATATCTATCACATGGCCGGCGAATAAAGCCGAACTTACCGCCGGAATAACTTCGGAAAGACCAATTAAACCAATAGCAAAAGGATCTTTTGTCAGTTGATAAACCCACCATCCCAAGAGCGTTGTTAACATTCTGAAGGCTATAATTAAAAAAAATCGCCCGATTAATAAATGACGATATTCCTGATGTTTAAGGGTTTGTAATGGTTTAAATGAAAGCAATAGACAGAAAATTATTTAGAAATATCAAGAACAAGATGGTGTTGGTAAAAGTAATCTCCAATTTCCCGATGGTTGGCCAAACGAGGAATTTTATTTTGCCCGCCGAGTTTTCCTTTGGATTTTGCAAATTCTAAAAAAGCATCTTTTTTCAGCAAAGTTATTTTTAAAGGTTTCAGCACTTTTCCTGAAATTAAATCGTCGTAATAAGTGTTTTTATTTCGTAGATTTTTATCCAACGTTTTTGCAAAAAAGTCTAAATCTTCGGGGAGTTTTTCAAATTCTATAAACCATTCGTGATAAGGAAGTCCTGAAGGTGGATTTACTTCGGGAGCCAAATGAAATTCCGAAATTTGTGCCGGAATTTCTTCCAAAGTTTCCTTCAGAGCCGTTTCTATTTCGTAAGCAATCACATGTTCTCCAAAAGCGGAAGTAAAATGTTTGGTACGACCGCTGACCAAAATTTTATGCGGATTTTTACTGATCAACCGAACCACATCGCCAATCATATAACCCCACAATCCGGAATTGGTAGAAATAGCCAAAGCATAATCTTTATTTAGCTCTACATCTTTTAAAGTAAGCCTTTTGGGGTTTTCTTTTGAAAGTTCTTCCTGAGGAATAAATTCATAAAATATTCCATGATGGGTAAGCAGCAAAAGCCCTTCTTCTGTAAAATCGTTTTGATAAGCAAAAAAACCTTCCGAAGCAGGATAGGTTTGAACAATGTCGATTTCCTTTCCCACCAAATCGTTGATTTTTTCGCGGTAAGGTTCATAATTTACGCCGCCTGTTACAATTAATTGAAGTTGGGGAAAAATATCTATTATCTTTTTATGATTCTTTTCTACCAGTTTTTCAAAATACATAATCAGCCAAGGAGGAATTCCCGAAATCAAAGTCATATTTTCCTTTTCGGTTTCCTCTACTATTTTGTTGATTTTGGTTTCCCACTCCTCGATGAGGTTGGTTTTCATGCTGGGCAATCTGTTTTTTTGCAAATAAGCGGGAATATGATGCGCCACAATTCCCGAAAGTCGTCCGGTTTTTATACCGTGAATATCGCTCAATTCCGGTGAACCTTGAATAAAAATCATTTTTCCCGATACGAAATCTGCATTGTCTTTTTGGGCAATATAAGAAAGCAGAGCATTTTTTGCCGCGTTAATTTGGTAGGGCATTCCTTCCCGGGAAATGGGAATATATTTGCTGCCGGAAGTGGTGCCGGAAGTTTTGGCAAAATATTCCGGTTTTCCCGGCCATAAAATATCCGGTTTTCCTTCTTTTATTTTTTCGATATAAACTTTTATATCTTCATAATCTTGCAGGGGAACTTGCTTTTGAAAATCCTCTATCGACCGAATGGAAGAAAAACGATGGTTTTTGCCAAATTCTGTGTTTTTGGCTTTATTCACCAACTTTAGGAGAAGCTGTTCCTGGTTTTCTACCGCATTTTTTGTAAAATGTTGGGCGGATTTTACCATTTTTTTTGCCCAAATTTTAGCCACGCGTTTCTTGAGTAATAGCATTTGGCAAAATTACGGATTTATCTTATTTTAAAGTTTAGATTTTTTCAACAAATCAAAATAGTTTTGGAAATGTTTTATACCCATTGAATTTGTTTTTCGATAAAAATAAGAAAAAGTATTTTGAAAGAATTTCAATAAAAAAGTTTTAAATCTGAATCTAAAGAACAACAAAAGCCTTATTTTTGTACAAAATTTATCAAAATGGAGCTCATTTATCAAGGCAAAACAAAAGATGTATATCAATTAACAGAAAATCAGGTTCTTTTAAAATTTAAAGATGATGTTACCGGCGAAGATGGCGTTTTCGATCCCGGTGCCAACAGCGTAGGTTTATCCATTGAAGGAGCCGGAAAAAGCGGATTAAAAATGACTCGATATTTCTTCGAAGTTTTGAAAAGTAAAAATATAGCCACTCATTATATAAATGCGGATTTAGATGCGGTTACCATGACGGTTCGCAAGGCAAAAACTTTTGGAAAAGGTTTGGAAGTTATTTGCAGATTTCGCGCGGTGGGCAGTTTTTACAGAAGATATGGCGCTTATGTGGAAGAAGGTCAGCCGCTGGATAAATTGGTGGAAGTTACCATAAAAGACGATGAAAGAGGCGACCCTACCATTTCTGATGATACGCTCGATGCTTTGGGGGTTTTATCTAAAGAAGAATATGCTGTTTTAAAGGAAAAAACACAGCAAATTTGTCAAGTCATAAAGGAAGAATACGCAAAAAAGAATCTGGATTTATACGATATAAAGTTAGAATTCGGCCGCGATTCTGAAACGGGAGAAATTATTTTAATCGATGAAATTTCGGGCGGAAATATGAGGGTTTACAAAAACGGAAAATACTTGCCCCCACTGGAATTGGAAAAAGAATTTTTAGGAGAATAAAACGAATCATCCGCGCAAATTTTGCGCGGATGATTCGTTTTATATTTTGTTTCTTTAATCGTTTATTCTCCATTGAGAATCGGTAAGATCATACACTTTCTGAATTTCTTTTAATTCTTTCTCGAAATCAATTTCTAAATCTTTTATTTTTCCTGTTTTCATATCAAAAACCCATCCGTGCACAATAGGATAATCTTCATGGATGTATCTTTCTTGCACACAAGCCATCTTAATAATGTTGATGGATTGTTCTTTTACATTTAGTTCTACCAAACGATCGTAGCGCAATTGCTCGTCTTCTATGGCTTCCAATTCTTTGTAATGCAGGCGATACACATCGCGGATATTCCTTAACCAAGGATTTAGCAATCCCAAGTCTTTGGGCTGCATGGCAGCTTTTATTCCGCCACAGCCATAATGCCCACAAACGATTACGTGTTTCACTTTCAGATTATCTACTGCATATTGTATGGCTGCCGCGGCGTTCATGTCGATGGTATTTACAATATTGGAAACATTTCTATGAACAAAAACTTCTCCGGGATGTAGCCCCATAAGTTCTTCTGCAGAAACGCGGCTGTCCGAGCAACCGATAAAAAAATAATCCGGATTTTGTCCTTTTGCCAATTCGCGAAAATATTCGGGATCTTGGGCGGTTTTAGATTCAATCCATTTTTCGTTGTTTTCGAAAATTTTCTCGTAAGGTTGTGCCATAATATTTGAATTGGGGTTTTGAAAAAAATTTCTACAAAGTTATGTCATAAGAAATTAAAATTTTCATATTTCCTTTATTATCTAAAAAACGATTAAAATATTAATTCAGTCTGCCATGTTGCATACTAAAAGTAGAAAGCAACATAGCGATAAGGAAAACAGGGACAAATAAACGCACCTCGAACAAAATTCCTACCGCCAAGCAAAACAAAATATAAGGAAGACTGGCCACATAGAAAAAAAGTATAAATTTCTTTTGTTCATATCGAGTTGCCATAAGCAGAGGAAGGATTAATAAAATAACTCCGAAGACTAATCCTGCGATATTTTTGGGATTTGTAAAATTTTGGGCAAACAAGCTGCTGTCGTGTGTTACAGAAGCGTGGAAAAATATTCGCAAAGAAATATAAGTACCTATAAAAAGCGCTACCAGTACAACAAGTGGCCAAAAGCTATCTTTCCCAATTCCGCGTTCCGAAAGAAGAAGAGCGGCAGCCAATGACAATGCCAGCGCCATAGTTTCTCGATTAGCAGTTCCGATAATGATGAAAAGACACATGAGGAAAAAGTTAAGACCCGGTTGTTTTCTTTGTAAAAATCGGATAAAAACCAATGCGAAAAGCACCAACATAAAATAAGCAAACGTGTCGTAAGGTACAATTACAAATTGCGAAATAGCAATAATGGTAGCGGCAAAAAGCAAAATTAAAATCCGATAAGGATCCCGAACGGTAATTTTTTCATTATTCAAAAAGACATTCATTACCAATAGGGTAAGCATGGCAAAAAAAGTAGTGTAGATAAAGAATGCCCAATACAATTTAATATCCGCGTCCGGATTTAAAAAATGAACAGGATACGAGGAAAAATCAATATTGGTTTTGTCCAAGATTTGGTAGAGCCATCCGATGAGTTTTGTACTGATCAATCTGAACTGATAAACTCCCGAATTGTATTGTTCTTGGAAGTTTTCCAGAACAAATGTTCCGGAAGAATAATGATTGCTGAAGCCAAAAAACACAAAAAAATTGAGCAATCCCATATAAAGCATTGATAAAAATGCCCGAAAAAAATTACCAATTTTTTGCTCCATTACTTTATTTTTGATAGCATAGTAGTAAAGCAAAAGTAATAAATTATTCGTGGAGAAAGCTTTAAATTTTAATTTTAAACAGAAACCTTAATTATTTTCTTGAAATTTTAATCGAAAAAAAGAAAGCAATTCCACAAAATATTTCGGAGCAAAATATAAAAATGGAGGTAAAAAACACACGTTTTCACACGCTTGCAGAGAAAAAATCTTGTCCAATTGAAAATAAAAAAGTATATTTGCAAAAGTTTTACGGTAATGAAAAGGGAAGGCTTCGAAGAGAAAGCCTTTTTTCGTAAGCATAACGAAGCATAAATGGAATTTGAAGAAAGAGTTCAGCAACTGGTTGAAGAACATTTAAAATCCCGCCCGGATTTATTTTTAATAGACATGAAAATTTCTCCGGACAGCAATATTGTGATTACTATTGATGGCGATCAAAGCCTCAGTCTTCAAGATTGTTTAGATCTTAGTCGCGCAGTAGAATCTCAACTGGATCGGGAGGCGCACGATTTTAGTTTACAAGTTACTTCTTCCGGCTTGTCCGAACCTTTAAAATTGGTTCGCCAGTATAAAAAAAACATAGGAAGACCTTTAGATTTACTTTTACAAAACGATAAAAAAGTAGAAGGAAAACTAACCCATGTGAACGAAACTGAAATTACTTTAGAACAGCAATTCAGAAGACCCAAGAAAGTAGGCAAAGGAAAAGAAGATGTAACAGAAGAAATAAAAATTCCTTTTGCAGAAATTAAAAAGGCGATGCTGGTATTAAAATTTTGATAGAAAAGAAATAAGCGAAAATGACAGAAATAGATAACAAAGCACTGATAGCTTCTTTTGATGACTTTAAATACGAAAAAGGAATCAGCAAAATCGATTTAATGGCAATTATCGAAGATTCACTCAAAACCCTTCTTCGAAAAAGATACGATTCCGACGATCAGTTTGATGTAATTGTAAACCCCGACAAAGGAGATTTTCAAATCTTTCTGAATAAAAAAATTGTGGAAGACGAAATGTCCGAAGACGATGATTTGGAAATAGAAATTACAGAAGCAAGAAAAATAGATCCCACCTTTGAAGTAGGCGAAGAATTGGCACAGGAAATTCAAGTAGGACAATTGGGGCGCAGAAGCATACTCACCCTAAAACAAATTTTGGCAACAAAATTGCAGGAACACAACAATGCGCTTCTGTACGAGCAATTCCACGACAGAGTAGGAGAATTGGCCATAGGAGAAATACACCATGTGCGCCACAAACACGTGATTTTGTTGGATGATGAAGGAAACGAGTTTATATTACCCAAAGAAAACCAAATTCCTTCCGATTTCTTCCGAAAAGGCGACAGCATTCGTGCGGTGATCGAAAGTGTAAACTTTAAAGGCTCTAAACCTCAAATTATCGTTTCCAGAACAGCACCACAATTTTTGGAAAAACTATTGGAACTCGAAATTCCCGAAATACAAGACGGAACCATAATATTGAAAAAAGTAGTTCGTATTCCGGGCGAAAAAGCCAAAATAGCAGTAGATGCTTATGACGATAGAATAGATCCTGTGGGAGCTTGTGTGGGCGTAAGAGGATCGCGAATTCACGGTGTGGTTCGGGAATTGAGAAACGAAAATATAGATGTTATCCAATGGTCCAACAACGAGGAAATTTTAATAAAAAGAGCATTGGGACATGTGAACATCCAAAAAGTGGAACTCAATAAAGAAGAAAACCACGCTTTGGTATATGCACCTTCCGAGGAAATTTCAAAAATCATCGGAAGACAAGGACAAAACATCCGCCTTGCCTCTTGGCTCACCGGCTACACCATCGATGTGTACAGAGATCATGAAGATGAGTTGGATGATGTAGAGCTAGAAGAATTTGCCGATGAAATCAAACCTTGGATTATTGAAGAATTCAAAAAAGTAGGTTTGGAAACCGCAAGAAGTGTTTTAGATAAAGAAACAGAAACCCTTCTGAACATGACGGATTTGGAAGAAGAAACCATAGAAGAAGTAAAAGAAATATTAAGAGAAGAATTAGACGATTAAATTCATCTTCAAAAAAATAAATCAACAAAGAATTTAGAAATTACGAATATATTTTATGCCAAAAATGAGATTAAATAAAGCGGTAAAGAAACTGAACATTTCTATTTCAAGAGCTGTAGAATTTCTACAGTCCAAAGGGATAGAAGTGGATAGCAATCCCAACGCTCTATTAGAAGAAGAGGCATTTTCTGCACTGGAGGCCGAATTTCGCCACGACGGTGAGCAAAGAAAGGCTTCCCACGATGTAGTTATTACCAAAGTACCCGAGGAAAAACTCGAGCTGGAAGAAGAAAAAAAACCTACCCAACCAGAACCCGAAGAAGAAAAGGTGTCGGTTCTACAGGAAAAAGAAGCTCCCAAAGAACCGGAAAAGAAAGCAGAAGTTCCGGACGAGGAGGAAAAGGTCGCCGAGCCATCCAAAGAAGGAGAGTTGAAAGTTTTGGGAAAAATAGATTTATCAGAAATTCCCTCCAACCGTCCTAAAAAAAGTAAGAAGAAGGAATCTTCTAAGAAAAAAGAGGAAAAGAAAACGGAAGAAAAGGCAGCTAAAACAGAAAAAGCTCCTAAAGTAGAAGAAAACCCCATTTCTAAAGAAGAAACTCAAAAAACTCAGAAAAAAGAAGCAGAGGAAGAAAGTCCCGAAGAAGAAAAAATAGAAACGGTTTATCAAAAGTTGGAAGGTTTAACCATTCTAAATGAAAAAGTAGATTTATCTCAATTTGAAGAGAAACCCAAACCCAAAACCACGGACAATGAAGCCGCGAAGAAAAAACGCAAGCGTATCAGTCGTCCTAAAAAGACAACACCTAACTCCGGAGCAGACAATAGAAATAAAAACTCCAACCATAAAAAAGGAGGAAAAGGTCGTGGCAAAGCTATGCCTGTAGAGCTTACAGAAGAAGAAGTAAAAAACCAAATTAAAGAAACTCTGGAAAAACTTACTCATAAGGGAGGAAAATCCAGAGGAGCAAAACACCGTCGCGAAAAACGCTCCACTCGTAGAGAGCAAGAAGAGCTACAGCGCATACAAGAAGGAGAAAACAGAACTCTGCAAGTTACAGAGTTTATTACCGTTAGCGAGCTTGCCAGTTTAATGGATGTAAGCCCTACAGAAGTAATTACCGCTTGTTTCAATCTCGGAGTAATGGTTACCATGAACCAAAGGTTAGAAGCGGATATTTTAACACTTGTAGCAGATGAATTTGGCTATAAAATAGAATTTTCCGATTCCGATATCGACGATGCTTCTTTTGAAGACGAACCCGATGCAGAAGAAGACTTGGTGAAAAGAGCTCCTGTTGTTACTGTAATGGGACACGTAGATCACGGAAAAACTTCCCTTTTGGATTACGTGAGAAACACTAATGTAATTGCGGGAGAATCCGGAGGAATTACCCAGCACATCGGCGCTTATAATGTAGAATTGAAAAATGGAGAAAGAATCACTTTCCTCGATACTCCGGGACACGAAGCCTTTACCGCCATGCGGGCCAGAGGGACTCAATTGACCGATATCGCTATTATTGTAATTGCAGCCGACGATGAAGTAATGCCTCAAACAAAAGAGGCTATTTCCCACGCACAAGCTGCAGGAGTGCCGATGATTATCGCCATTAACAAAGTAGATAAACCCACAGCCAACCCCGATAAGATTAGAGAGCAACTCTCCGCCATGAATATTCTGGTAGAAGAATGGGGAGGAAATGTTCAATCTCAAGAAATATCAGCGAAGTTTGGTGATAATGTAGATTTACTTTTAGAAAAAGTCTTGGTTCAAGCGGAATTGTTGGAGCTAAAAGCCAATCCGGACAGAGATGCTTCCGGAGTAGTAATAGAAGCCGCTTTGGACAAAGGACGGGGTTATGTCACCACTATATTGGTACAAAACGGAACTTTAAAAGTGGGAGATTATGTTCTCGCAGGAACCCATCATGGTAAAGTAAAAGCCATGTTGGATGAAAGGGGCAGAAATATGGATATTGTAGGTCCCTCCATGCCGACTACTATTTTAGGTTTAGATGGTGCACCTACTGCGGGAGACAGATTCCGCGTATTTGCCGATGAAAAAGAAGCTAAAAATATAGCCAACAAAAGAGAGCAATTGCAACGTGAGCAGACCCTGAGAACCAAAAAACACCTTACTTTGGATGAAATCGGAAGGCGTATTGCTTTAGGCGAATTTAAAGAATTGAATATAATTCTAAAAGGAGATGTAGATGGTTCTGTGGAAGCCCTTTCCGATATGTTGGAAAAACTTTCTACCGAACAAATTCAGGTAAATATCCTTCACAAAGGGGTGGGACAAATTACCGAATCCGATGTATTGCTGGCTTCTGCATCAGATGCCGTCATTATAGGATTTAATGTGAGAGCCGTAGGAAATGCAAAAGAGTTGGCCGACAAAGAAGAAATCGAAATCAGAACTTACTCGGTAATTTATGATGCTATTGATGAGGTGAAAGAAGCTATGGAAGGAATGCTTTCACCGGAAATTAAGGAGCAGGTGATAGGAAATGTAGAAGTTCGCGAAACCTTCAAAATTACCAAAGTAGGAACCATTGCAGGTTGTATGGTGTTGAGCGGAAAGGTTACCCGAAATTCGAAAATAAGAGTAATCCGAGATGGAATTGTACAACACACCGGAGAGTTGGAAAGCTTGAAGCGCTTTAAAGACGATGTAAAAGAAGTAACCAAAGGATACGAATGTGGGTTGAATATTAAAAATTACAACGATATTCACGTAGGAGATATTCTGGAAGTTTACGAAGAAGTAGCGGTAAAGAAAAAGCTATAAATAAGGTAAAATTTTAAAGTTGATTTGAATCATTATAAAAAAGGTTCGGCTTAGCCGAACCTTTTTTCTTTCAAAACCAAACCTTCTGTTTACTGCCTCTGAAGTTTTTTTCAAACAAAATTTGTATTTTTGTTGCTTAATTTAAAAACAAATGGATGAAAAAATGTTAACAAATTTTTCTATTTACTCGAATTATTAACTTTTCTTTGAAAAGATTGTATTTTTACAATGATCAAAGAAAAGGCCAAAATATTATATAAATGTAATGGGGAGAATCCGAAGAAGGTTAATCTGAACTTAGAGCAATCAGGATTCTTTTCAATAATAAATAATTTACTTTTACTACTAAGAGTACTAAAAACATAAATCAAATTTTAAAAATGAAGTTGAAAACTGTAGTCTATACTTCTGATAAGAGAACCCATTTCTTTAAGGAAATAAAGGCGATTTTTACAGATATTAGGAGTTCCAATTTTCTTGCCTATCAAATAGCGAAAAGAGATATACAAGCACAGTATAGGCAGTCCGTTTTGGGGATTCTTTGGGCATTCGTTACGCCGATGATTAATGCTGTTGTATGGATTTTTCTTAGTGCATCAGGTGCAGTGGCTATTCCTACAGATAAACTTCCTTATCCGTTATTTGTTTTTATAGGAACGATTTTGTGGAGTGTTTTTACAGAAAGCCTCAATATGCCTTTAATCCAAACACAGGCTGCAAAAGGACTGATATCTAAAATAAACTTTCCGAAAGAAGCCATTTTGGTTGCGGGATTTTATAAATTATTGTTCAATACCTCTATTAAATTAATCATTGTCATAATAGCACTTTTTGTATTTAAAGTTAATCCCGGGATTAATTTCTTACTTGGGGGAGTGATGATTATATTCATCATGATGTTCGGAGTGGTTTTCGGAATGCTGATAACCCCTATCGGAATGCTTTACAAAGATATTGGAAGAGGTATTCCTTTGGCTTTGTCCTTTTTGATGTACACCGCACCGGTTGTTTATCAAGAGATTAAAAACCCGATGATTGCTAAAATAGTGAACATTAATCCATTGACACCTTTGATTAATTCTGCTAGAAATACACTTACCGGATATGGATTTGAGCAATTACCATATTTACTTGGAATCTTGGGAGTGACATTGATCATTGGGCTTTTGGGTTGGATTTTTTACCGTGTTTCTATTCCGATTATTGTTGAACGTATGTAATTTTAAGGTATGAGTAACGAAGTATTGATAAAAGTAGAACATGTTTCTAAAAAGTTTTGTAAAGACCTCAATCTCGGACTTTTATATGGATTACAAGACTTGGCAACAAATGTTTTCGGAAGTAAAAGTCAAAGAGAACTGCGTAAAAAAGAGTTTTGGGCGGTAGATGACATTAGTTTTGAAGTGAAACGCGGAGAATGTCTCGGACTTTTGGGACACAACGGAGCCGGAAAATCTACTTTGTTAAAAGTATTAACCGGATTAATTGCTCCTGATCGCGGACGAATCGAAATGCACGGACGTGTCAATGCGCTGATTGAATTAACTGCTGGGTTTAATCCCATTCTTACCGGTCGTGAAAACATATACAACAACGGAGCGGTTTTAGGATTGAGTGACAAGGAAATAAAATCCAAGTTCGACGAAATTGTAGCTTTTTCGGAATTAGAAGAATTTATAGATACACCTGTGCAATATTATTCTTCCGGAATGAGGGTTAGATTAGGTTTTTCAGTTGCAGCGCATACAGACCCTGATGTTTTGATTTTGGATGAGGTTTTGGCGGTGGGTGATGCGGGATTTAAAGCAAAGTCCTTTAATAAGATGAAAGAAATCATGAAGTCTGCTGCTGTTGTTTTTGTAAGTCATTCTATGCCACAAGTTGCAAGAACTTGCGACCAAGTTCTTTTTATGAGACATGGCAAAAGCTATTATCAGGGAAGTAACGTAAATGAAGGAGTAGAACTATATTTTAATGAGTTTAAAAGTGAACAAGGCAGCGTAGAATTAGATACAGGAGCAGAAATTCATAATATATCCATCAATTCAGAAACTGTTGTAGATGAAAATGATATTAAGACAGTTCAGTATGGTGAAGCAATGAGTATTGAATTTGATATTGACATAAAGGATTTAAACGTAAAAAAATATTATGTTCAAATTCAAATTATAGATAAAGATTTAAAAATGGCAGCAATTCATTTTACTAATCTTCACAATGAGTCCTTTATTGTTACTGAAAAAAACAGAATAAAAGTTGTTTTCCCCGATTTGCAGTTGGTTAATGGAGAATATGCACTCTCTTATTTTGTAACAGAAACAGAAGGAGAAAGCAATTCTATTAAAGAAAATAATATCCTTGCAATTTATAGAAATTACACAAAATTTAAAGTAAAAGGACTTAATACCCCAACATATACATCTTTCCATTTAAAGGCAGATATATATCAAAATAACAATTTAATTAATTCAATATTAAAATGAACAAACCCAAAATAATAGCGGAAATTGGTTGTAACCATAAAGGAAGTATGGATATTGCCAAAGAATTAATCCAAACAGCGGCTCTATTTTGTAAAGCAGATGTAGCTAAATTTCAGAAAAGAAATAACAAAGAATTATTATCAGAAGAGGAATACAACAGACCTCATCCTAATCCTTCCAATTCTTATGGCGACACCTATGGAGCGCATAGAGAATTTTTGGAATTTGATGTCGATCAACATCGTCAATTAAAAAAATGGTGTGAAGAATTTGGCACAGAATATTCTACTTCTGTTTGGGACGTAACCTCAGCCAAAGAAATAACAGAAATTAATCCAAGATTAATTAAAGTTCCTTCTGCATGCAATTTAAATCGTGCAATGTTGGAATATCTTGCAGATAATTACGAAGGAGAAATTCATTTATCTTTCGGAATGACAACACAGGAAGAAGAAGAAAAAATTGTTTCTTTCTTTGAATCCAAACAAAGAGCAAAAGACCTTGTTTTGTACAGTTGTACTTCAGGTTATCCAGTTCCCTTTGAAGATATTTCTCTTTTAGAAATTGTCAGAATCAGAAAACAATTTCAAGATAGAGTAAAATCTATCGGATTTTCGGGGCATCACTTGGGAATCGCTGTTGATTCAGCTGCAATTGCATTAGGGGCTGAATGGGTAGAAAGACATTTTACGCTCGACAGAACTTGGAAAGGAACAGATCATGCAGCATCTTTGGAACCGGACGGAATGAGAAAATTAGTGAGAGATTGCAATGCGGTTTACAAATCATTAACCTATAAAAAAGATGAAATTCTTGACATTGAAGATGTACAAAGGAAAAAATTGAAAAATGGTCAGATTAAGTGGTAAAACAAACTTATTTAAATAGGAATATAAACATAGATATAATCAAAGGACTATTAATATTTTTAGTAGTTATTGGACATGTTTTATTAGGTAGTTTAAAAGAAAATATAATTCGTTATGTCATCTATTCTTTTCACATGCCTATTTTCCTATTTATTTCGGGTTATTTAGTAAATACAAAAGCTCTAAAAGAATCATCATTAGTATTATTATTCAAAAAATATTTGTTTAGGCTGATAATTCCTTGGGTGATAGCTGTATTTGTTTATTCACTTATAGAAAATAGGCAAGATATCTTTCATAATATTTTTAGAATATTTTATCGTCCATATTATCACTTATGGTATGTGCCTTCAATTTTAGCATTTGTTTTTTCTGTATTTTTTTTAATGAAAATCAAAATTAAAATAGAATTGGTTTTAATTTTATTTATTCCGTTAACTTATATTTTGAATTATATCTATGTTAGTCCGGGAGTCAATAAATACATACATTCAGAATTAATCTCAATTTTATCATATTTATTTAGACCACAATATTACCTTTATTTTGTATTGGGAATTTTTATAAAAAAACATTTAAATGTAATTGGTAGTGTTAGATTTCGATATTTAATTATTGCAGGTGGAATTTTTCTACTATTAAATATTTTTCTTTTTTATGTGAATGATAATTTGAATAAAAAGTTAACCGCCTTTACATTTATCGTTCAGAATATATTATTTGCACTATTTGCTATAAAATTTATAACCGGAAATTCTCAGTATTTTGTGAGAAAAAAAATTGGTGTTTTTATTAGCTGGTTAGGAAGGGAGTCATTGGGGGTATATCTGTGGCACGTTTTGCCAATTCTTTTAGTTAAACATATTATAATTTCGAATTACTATCTATTTACTACTTTATCATTAATCATATTTTTAATAATTATTAAATTGATGGATAAATATAAATTTTCAAGACAATATTTTTTAGGAAAGTTATGATGAGTAATATTACAGCATTCATTCCCGTTCGTGGCGGCAGTAAATCCATTCCCTTAAAAAACATTAAAGACTTTTGTGGGAAACCTTTGGTATATTGGAATATCAAAGCTTTGGAAGATACGTTCGAAGTGGATAAAATTATCGTTGCAACTGATTCTCAGGAAATAGAAAAAACAGTCCTTTCTTTTGGATTTAATAAAACCGAAATATATCATCGTGTAGCAGAAAACGCAGAAGATACTTCCAGTACAGAAAGCGTGATGTTGGAATTTCTTGAGCAAGCGGGATTAAATGAAAATGATATTTTTATGCTCGTTCAAGCAACCTCACCATTGACAATGAGTGATGACTTCAAAAATGCTATCCAATACTATAAAAAGGAAAATTTTGATTCTTTATTAAGTGTTGTGCGTTTTAAACGTTTTTTTTGGAATGAAAACGGAACTTCTACAAATTATGATTATAAAAATCGACCAAGAAGACAGGATTTCAGTGGCGAATTGATGGAAAACGGCGCATTTTATATCAATAAAGTAGAAAACATACTGAAAGAAAAAAATCGTTTGAGTGGAAAAATCGGACTTTATGAAATGCCGGAATACACCCAATTTGAGATCGATGAACCGGACGATTGGATGATAGCAGAGCAGTTGATGAAAAAACATATTCTGAAATCAACTCGACCAAAAGAAATTAAATTATTTTTAACAGATGTAGACGGCGTTTTGACTGATGCGGGAATGTATTATTCCGAAAACGGAGACGAACTGAAAAAGTTCAACACACGAGATGGAATGGGCTTCGATCTACTTCGAAAAAACAATATCAAAACGGGCATTATTACTTCTGAATCGACCGATATTGTGGAAAGGAGAGCCAAAAAATTAAAAGTAGATTATTTATATCAAGGCAAAAGAGAAGGAGGGAAGTTAGAAGCTGCGTTAGAAATTTGCAATAAGGAAAAGATTTCGATTGAAAACGTCGCGTATATAGGCGATGATATTAATTGTTATAATTTATTAAATGCAGTAGGAGCAGCTGCTTGTCCGGCAGATGCAATTGAGGTAATAAAAACAATTTCCGGAATCAATATAATGACCAAAAAAGGCGGAGAAGGTTGTGTTAGAGAATTTATAGGAAAAATTTTAGCAGAACAGATTTAATTCTATGAGCCTATTTTTCAAATCCAGAAAAGATTATTTTCTTTTGTTGCAGGAATTAGAAAATTCCGGTCGCAAGAGATTGAAACCTGTTTTTGGGGCAGATTGCTGGTTTCTCATTCGCATTCGTTTGGGCTTTTTTTTTCATCATCATTTTAATGGGAAAATTAATCTTGAAGAAATAAAACCTTGTATTCCGTACCGGAAAATCGGATACAGACAAGTTTTTTCGGAAACAAAAAAAGCCCTAAAATCTTGGCTGAAAATCCAAAAAATAAAAAAAGATTACCAAAATATTTATGCGGATAAAACGCTGTATGTTAAAAACAAATCTAATGAAGTTCTTATAAATGGACAGCCTTATGATCCGTACAACAATCCTTTCTATGAAAATCAAGATGATGGTGTTGAAATTTATCCTGCAGATATTCAAAATTCATCATTAAAGAATTTATATTTTCAGCTAAACCAATTTCATCATTCTGTTTTTAGAATAGGAGCGTTATTTGGGTTTAATATCAATAAAATAAACTATAACAATCAAATTATTATCAATGAGTTACAGAAAAAAATAGGGATTTCTTTGGGTAATATTGAATCACATTTGGATCGATTTGTAATAGATGATTTCATCAATCATAAAATAGCCAAAGACATTCTTAAAATCACTTCCCCCAAAGCTGTTCATGCACCTTGTTTTTATTGTCAGTATACAAAATTTTATATCAGAGCTGCGAATAATTTGGGAATTCAAACAATTGAATACCAGCATAGTTTGATGGCAAATACTCATTTTGCGTATGGCAAGTGGAACATCGATGATAAAAATAAAAATCATTTTCCCAACAAATTCAAAATTTGGAGTCAAGCCGACAAAGAACTTATTGAAAGGAATTTTTATTCATCTGATTATCAACCTGAAATTGAAATTGTAGGGAATTTATATTTGCAGAAAAAAATAAAAGAAATTGATTATCAGGAAAATCCGAGTAATAACAAAGTCTTGATTTGTCTTCAAGGACAATGGATTCCTGAATTTTTGGAGAATTACATCAAAAATGATACACAAAAAGTATGGTATTTGCGTTTGCATCCGAGATATCCGGAAGACAAAGAAAAGGCAATTGAACTTCAGCAAAATCAATCCAACATTATGATTGATGAAGCTTGTGAAAGAGATTTGTTTGATTTAATCAATGAAATCCCTATTCTGATGACTTCCTTTTCTGGAACCGCTTTAGAAGCTTTGGAGTTTAAAAGAAAAGTCATTATCTTCGGAGATGAAGGTTATATCTCTTATGAAAATTATATTCTATCCAAAGAAATGTTTTATATAGATGATTATCAATCAACCGTCCGAACTTTAAAAGCATAAGATTAATGAAAGTATTTTCAAATATCGTTTCTAAAATTCAAAAAAAAATCATTTATAAGATTTTTGAAAAGTTGAATGAACTTAATTTTATTTCTTCTGAGGTAGAATTGGATTCCCCTATCACAATAAAAAAATCTACAGTAAAAGGAAGGATTACAATAAAAAAGAATTCCACTATTTTAGATTCTAAAATTGAAGGTAATATTACAATTTTAGAAAAAAGCACAATTTCAGAAACGATTGTTCGAAATAAAATAAATATAGGAAAAGACTGTCAAATAAGAGATTCTTATATAGAAGGAAAAATAGATATTGGCGATAATGTGAGAGTAGAAAATGTAAATGCGAAAGGTTTTATGACAATAGAGAGTAACTCGTCACTTTGGGGGCCCAATATTTCTTTGCGCTCTATTCAAGATGCACCATTAAGCATTGGCAAGTTCTGTTCTATTGCAAGAAACGTTTCCATACAAACATACAATCATAATTATGATAAAATAACATCATATTTTATTGGGAAAAATATTTTTGGAGAACATTGGGAAAATGAAGTAATCTCAAAAGGAAAAGTCACAATTAATAATGATGTTTGGATAGGTTCGGATTGTATTATTCTTGGTGGAATTAGCATTGGGAACGGAGCAATAGTGGCTGCAAATTCACTTGTAAATAAAAATGTACCCGATTATGCCATTGTAGGAGGAACGCCCGCTAAAATTATTGGTTATCGTTTCGATGAAGAAATTATAGAACAATTAAAAAAAATAGAATGGTGGAATTGGGATATTGAAAAAATTAAAAGAAATAAACATCTCTTTGAAACAGAATTAACCATAGATACCTTTAATCAAATTATCGAATGACCATCTCCGTAATCATCCCACTCTACAACGCCGAAAAATTCATCGCAAAAGCTTTGGACAGTTGTTTGGTTTTGCCTGAAATCAAGGAAATTGTTGTGGTGGATGACGGATTTAAAGATCATGCAAAAAATATTGTGAAAGAATATCAGCAAAAATATTCTTTCATAAAATTATTTGAACATCCCAATAACGAAAACAGAGGTGCCGGAGCTTCCCGAAATTTGGGAATAGAAAAGGCGACACAAGATTATATTGCATTTTTAGATGCCGATGATTTTTATTTGCCCAACCGTTTCGAAAAAGACAAAGAAATATTTGAAAAAAATCCAGATGCGGACGGAAGTTATAATGCGATTGGTTGCTATTTCTATTCCGAAAAAGCACGAGAACAATTTCTAACTCATTTTTCGTCTGAACGAACATCTGTAAATCCAGAAGCCAATCCCACTCCTAAAAATTTATTTAAAGGATTATTGGGAATGAAGCCTGGTTTTGGCTATTTTCATTTGAATGGATTAACTCTAAAAAGGAAACCTTTGGTGAAATCCGAAGTAAAATTTACAGATTTAAGAATTCATCAGGATACCGTATTTATTTTGAAAGTTGCTTATTTGTTAAAACTATTTCCTTCCAGTCTCGATATAGATACAGCAATGCGCGGTGTGCACGAAGAAAACAGAATTACAGCCAACTATGATTTAGAAGTGACAAAGAAAAACCACAAAAGATTTTTGATGTGGAATTCTCTTTATTCATGGTCGAAGTCGAAACAAATCTTCAAAAATGACAAGGAAGCATATACAGCAATAAGAGATAGAAAGGATTTTTATGAATTGATGAAAGAAGAAACACCAAGTTTTTATAAACTTTTGATAAGATGTTTAAAAAATCATACAATTTTAGAGAACTTTCAATATCCTACAATACATAGGTATTACACAATGAAAATGCCTGAAAAAACATCTTATTTTATTTTTAGAATCCGAAATGTTATTGTACGAATTTTAAAATTTATATAAGATTATTAAAATCTATCAACCCCGCAAATACTTTATTAAAATAAGAAAGTTAAGATCACATTCTTATCATGTTACCATTTAAAAACTTTCAGTATTTTTGAATTTTAAAAAAACAACCTTTTGAAAACGCCCTTAGTATCTATCATTATCCCAACATATAATCGTGCTAATCTTATTCAAGAAACCCTTGATTCTATCATCGCTCAAACGTATCAGAATTGGGAATGTATTGTTGTAGATGATGGAAGTACAGATAATACGGAAGAAATTTTAGAATTATATAAGCTCAAAGATTGGCGATTTAGATTTTATAAAAGACCTGACACTTTAGTTAAAAGTGGAAATTCTTGTAGGAATTATGGATTTGAGTTAAGTAAAGGAAGTTGGGTTAATTTTTTCGATAGTGACGATATAATGTTGCCGGATTTTTTACAAAGTAGAATAAATCTAATTACTCCCCAAAAAGATATTATCTTTGCTACTTATATCACGACAGACGATCAATTAAAGCCGGTGAAGCAAAAAAAGTTTTCCAGAAAAGAATATCTTTTAAAAGATTATATTTTTTGGCGATTTCCTGTCTTAACGCATAGTGCATTATTTAGAAAGAATTGTTTGGAAGGGAAAAAAATGTTCGACCCATCTATAAAAAGAGGTCAGGAAACAGACTTCTTTTTAAATGTTTTTGATGGAATAGAAGAAAGCCAAATAGATTGGGTGAAAGAGCCTAGTTTTTTATATAGGAAGCACGAACAAACTATTTCGAGTGGAACAAAATATTATAATCCCGATTATAGTGTTTCTCACATTAAAATAAGGAGTAAAGCTTTTGAGAAAGGATGGAAATATAATGATTTGGAATTAATGAAAAATAGTCATCATCATCTGATGATATTGATTTTCAAGGCGATTAAGCCACAAGATAAAAATGCAGTAAAGGCTTTTTTTAAATATTATTTAAGTAAAAAGAATAAATTAACCTTTTGGCAAAAGTTAGAAATAAAAGGGATTCTTCCTATTTTATTTTTAGTAAAACTTCCTCCCAAGAAATTAGAAAAGCGGTGGATTAATTTTTTTTCATAGCTCATGCACCTTACCATTTTCACACCTACATATAACCGAGCATATATCCTTTCGGAACTTTTTAAAAGTCTTCAAAATCAGAATGCAAAAGATTTCGAATGGCTCATTGTAGATGATGGTTCTACGGACAACACCCGTGAAGTGGTAGAGCAGTTCCGGCAAGATGCAGATTTTCCAATTCGGTATATTTATCAAGAAAATCAAGGAAAGCATGTAGCAATTAATACAGCTTTGAAAAATACAGAAGCGGATTATTTTATGACTGTGGATAGTGATGATCGGCTGATTGCGAGTGTTATAGATGTCTTAAAGACCAAACTTTCTCTCATTGAGATTGATTCTGAAATTGCCGCAATTTCTTCTCCAATAAAATACCTAAACAGCAATCAACTTTTTCTTAACCAAACATTTGATGATGAGAAGAAAAGTACTCCTTTTGAGATGAGATTGAAATTTAATGTTCACGGAGAGTTTACTCGAATATTTAAAACGAGTATTCTGAAACAATATCCTTATCCTGTTTTTGAAGGAGAAAAATTTATGCCGGAATCTGTGGTTTACAACAGAATTAATCTTCGTTATTATTTTCTATATACACCAATTCCGTTTGTAGAAGGAGAGTATATGCCGGATGGACTTACAGCTCGTGCCAAAAATCTTTATCTGCAAAATCCCAAAGGTGTGTCTTTATCCTATCGGGAAAAGATGAACAATAAAAAAATACCTTTTCCGGAAAGATTAAAAATGGTTTTAGCTTATTGGGATTATGAAAGTAAGGTAAATACCTCTTTTTTTTCTAAATTGTTGAAAATCAAAAGTAACTCTTTAAAGATTGCTTATATAAATTATAAGATAAAAAAGACACTTCACATTTAGAACGTTTATTATTCAAATAAAATGAAAAGTTTGGTTTCTCTCTTACATAAAATGATTAATATTTTTAAAACCGATAAGTCGAAAGCTGATTATTTAAAATTAGATAAACCATTGTATGTCGAATTCATAGGAGCTTCCGGCGTAGGGAAATCAACACTTTATAGCGAACTTAGAAAAAATAAAAAAACATGGCTGGAAGTAAGAGAATTTATGAAGATGAATCCGGTTAATTCTAACATCATATTCGACCGACAAGAAATATATCAACGAATTGCTGCTTTAAAATTAGAATTGATTTCAAATCAGAAATTAGAAGCTACCGATAAATTTAGAATTATCCATTGGGGATACCGAACACTTATAGAAGACACTGCCATAAGTAGGTTTAATCAAAATGCAACCGTTATTTCTGAAGAAGGTTTGCTTCATAATTTTGGAGATGTAATAGAATTACTTTCCGATACAAATGAATTGAACTTAAAAGAAATCATAAAAAACAGAGCCATTATTTATTGTTATAATTCAGCGGAAAATATTGTTAATCATATTAAAAACAGAGAATCTACAACAGGAAGAATCGTATCTCATCATAAAAACAAAACCGATGAAGAACTGCTTCAAATAATTCAACAGGAATTAAAAAATAAAGAAACATTTGTGAAATTTTTAGAAGCCAATCAATTGCCTGTATTAAAAATAAATACCTCTCAAGATTTTCAAGAAAATTTAAATAAAGCAATTCATTTCATTGAAAATCTACAGAAAAAACGTAAGTCATGATTCCTAAAAAAATACATTACTGTTGGTTCGGAAGAAATCCAAAACCAAAAATTGTAGAATTTTGCATATCAAGTTGGAAAAAGTATCTTCCAGATTATGAAATTATTGAATGGAATGAAGATAATTTCGATGTTCATCAGAATGAATTTGTAAAAACGGCCTATCAGAATAAAAAATGGGCATTTGTTGCGGACTTTGCCAGAGCCAAAGCACTCTATGAAAACGGCGGATTTTATCTGGATACCGATATGGAAGTTAAAAATTCACTCGATGATTTTTTGCAACACCAAGCAGTTTGTGGCTTTGAGATAAAAAATATTCCTTATGGTGCTTTTTGGGGCGTAGAACCGGGACATATTTTGGCGAAAAAAATTATGGATTATTACGAAGCAAGCAACTTTAAAGAAGAACCCAATACAGCTATTTTTTCGAGAATGTTGGTACAAGAATTCGGAGCAGATCCCAATCGTGATGAATTCCAAGAGTTGAAAGAAGGAATAATGCTCTACCCTTCAACTTATTTTTCATTGGATTTACCCATCAATTATGTTACCCATCATTTTTCAGGTTCTTGGCACGACAGCTGGACTGAGGAACGAAGCACCTATAAAGAAATGGTCAATATGTATGGGATTTTGAATCAACTGATAAAAGAACCTCACGCCAAAGAAAGAATAAAAAATGTGGTGTATAACCACAAATTAATCAAAATAGATGAGGTTTTAGACCAAATCCCCACAAGGTATATTTTAAATTATCTGAAGAATAAAATTTTAAAGAAAAAGTGAAATTCTATTTTCAATGAGAGATTTATCTTTCCCACCTCTTTTTAAAAACCCACATGCCGAGAGCAGTAGGCAAGTTATCTAAAAAATTTTCTTTTTTTGTCTTGAGAGAGTAATCTTTGGAAAAATAATCCGACCATTGTAAGGACGAGAGTTTTTTGTAATTGGCATAACTTTCTTTCCAAAGTTGCTCATTTTTCTGTGCACGCCAATTCATCTGCAGAGTCATGGATTTAAACTTAATCAAATATTGCAAAATAAGTTTTTTTCTCATGGGATTTTGCTCCGCTTTCAATACCTTATCAATGTGCTCTCCAATGGTTTGCCAATTGTCAAAATGCCTTTTCCCACGATTGTGAATGACAGAATTTTCGTGTAGATAATAAGTGTAGGTTACCTCTTTGTGGAAGGCAATCAGGTTCATTTTTAAACAAAGATGAAAAGTCCACAATTCGTCCTGAGCGAAAAGTCCGGGAACAAAATACAGTTTTTCTTTCCTTAAATAATCTGCCAAGAATACTTTATTAACTGCCGATCCACCGATTTTTCCCTGAGTAAAACTTTCCAAAATTTTGTCTCTCCCTTCAATGGTGATATCTCCCTTTTGTTTCCCTAAGCAAAAAGATTTTTCTCCTGTTTTTAGTTGTTCACACTCAATTTGAGAGATGGTCATTTCTGCATTTGTACTCTCTGCTACGCTTACCAGCTTTTCAATGCAATCGGGCGTAATGGCATCATCGCTATCCAGAAAAAAAAGATATTTTCCATTCGCAGTGTCGATTCCTTTGTTTCGCACCACCGAGAGACCGGAATTTTTCTCCAAGTGTAAGATTTTCCAATTCTTTAAATCATTTTTTCGAATAAAATCTTCAGCAATTTGAACGGAATGGTCGGGCGTTTGGTCATTGATAAGCGTAACTTCTATATTTTGATAGGTTTGATTTTTAACAGAGGTTAAGCATTTATCTAAAAATGCTTCGCAATTGTATAAGGGGATGGAAATGGTTACCAAAGGAGTCATCAAATGTTTTTTTTTACAAAAGTAAGATTTTTCCCCATATAAATTTGGCTGTAAGACAATTACTACATTTTAGTAAAATATTTTCAAACAAACAGATTTTGTTTCTTTTTATTTCTAATTTTGCAGAGGGATAGTGGTTTTTGAAGAAGTGAACTTCGAGACTGCTATTTATTTTTGTAGAAAGGTTGAGAAAAATTAAAATCCGGGAAGCTTGCTATGGTAAAATCGCCTCAATTTAGATTGCACTTTATCGTTTTTTTATGGGGATTTACAGCGATATTGGGAAAACTTATTTCCGTAGATGCTGTGGTTTTGGTATTTTACCGCACGCTGTTTTCTGCAGGGTTTCTTTATTTCTTTATCCGATCGATAAAAAAACAATCGTTGCGGATTTCTCGCCGAAATTTATGGCAATTGCTCGGCACCGGAGGAATTATCGGATTTCATTGGCTCGCTTTTTTTTACTCTATAAAAATAGCCAATGTTTCTATTGCTTTGGCATGTTTGTCCTCTGCCACTTTGTTTGCTTCGCTTTTGGAACCTCTTTTCTTTAAACGAAAAATCGATCCCCTTGAGTTGATAATGGGAGTGGTTATTGTAATTTGTATCAGTTTGATTTTCAATGCGCAATTTGAATATAAATGGGGGATAATTTTCGGAATTATTTGTGCTTTTTTAAGCGCTTTGTTCACCGTTCTGAATGGAAAAATGTTCGGCAAAACCTCTTCGGAAAACATCATATTTTACGAAATTCTCGGTGGCTGGCTGGTGGTGGCTTTATTTTCGTTATTTTCCGGAGATATAGGAACTTTAGCGCAGGTAAGCACCAGAGATTTTATTTTGATTGTTGTTTTGGCAAGCTTGTTTACCGCATTTCCCATGTTGGAATCCATTCGCTTAATGGAATTCGTTTCCCCTTTCACATTGGCACTTACCGTTAATTTGGAGCCCGTTTATGGGATTATTATTGCTTTTTTTATCTTTGGAGATTCGGAGCACATGAGTTCCATATTTTACATCGCTTCTTTTGTTATGATTTTGGCAATCGTGATTAATGGAGTGGTAAAAGCAAAGAGAAAGAAAAACACGGCATGAAAAAACTTCTTTACTTTATTTCGTTGATATCCATTAGCTTACAATCGCAAATTGTGCGTAAATATTCCAACGAATTTTTAAACATAGGAACCGGCGCACGCGGAATTGCTATGGGCGGATCGGTTTTTTCCAGCCAAGAAGATGTTTATGCTCCCATGTGGAATCCGGCGGGTTTACTCGGGGTAGAAACCGATTGGCAGGCGGCCGCCATGCACGCGGAATATTTTGCTTCCATTGCAAAATACGATTATGTGGCTTTTGCAAAAGCTTTGGATAACGGAAATACTTTTGGCGTTTCTGTGGTTCGCTTGGGAGTAGATAATATTCTCAACACCACCGAAATGATTGATTCCGAGGGGAATATAGATTACGACAAAATCACTTCTTTTTCGGCGGCGGATTATGCCGGAATTCTTTCTTATGCTTTTCATCCCAACCAAATCTACAAATTGACTTTAGGGGTAAATGCCAAGTTCGTTTATCGCAATGTGGGGAAATTCGCCAATGGTTTTGGTTTCGGTTTCGATATAGGTGCTCTTTACAAGGCAGATAACGGCTGGAAGTACGGCGCGGTGTTAAAAGATGCCATTACCACAGTTAATTTCTGGTCGGTAAATCAAGAAGAGCTTTCTGCAGTGGTAGATGGCGAGGAATTCAATCCTGCACCAAAAGATAAAATGGAACTTACGCTTCCCAAATTAAATGTGGCAGTGAGTAAAAATTTCGAGCTCAGTCGCGATTTAGATTTGCTTCCCGAGTTTGGTTTTAATGCGGAATTTCAAAAAACGGCAGCGCTTTTGTCTTCCGATGCGGTGAGCATTACTCCTTTTGCCGGATTGGAATTGGGATATCAGAAAACTATTTTTGTGCGCCTTGGTGTCAATCGTTTCCAGAATATTACCGATATCGAAAGTTTAAAAAGAAAAGTTTCCTTTCAGCCCAGCGGCGGTGTGGGAATTAAATACAAAGGACTCACTTTGGATTATGCCATCAGCAATTCCGGAATTGGCGGCTCCAATTATTATTCTAATTTCTTCTCGCTGAAATTCGATATGGGTGTTTTTCGCAATCCTTAATTTTATATTCTTGTTTAAAAAAGTCAAAATTTATTGAAAGACTTTCAAGATAATAGAAATTTTGTAATTTAGAAAATTATTCTTCAAATTGCATTTATGAAATTGTCCCAAATGAAATATAATAATGTAAACCAAAGAATATCAATTATTTAAATCATAAAACTAAAAATAAATTGGCTATGAAAAAGTTCCTTCTTTCGTTATTCACTTTCGGCTTTTTTTTGACTTATGCGCAAACCGTAAGCCAGTACAAATATGTTTATGTTCCGAAAACTTTCGAAGGAAAGATGGATGGATTCAAATTAAAAGATATTTTGGCCAAAACCCTTACCGATAAAAAGTATCAAGTATTGCGGGAAGCACCCGAAGAAAGAACGGGTGAATTCAGAGATCACCCATGTTCTATTTTAACCGCGAATTTGGTGGACGACAGCAGTTGGTTACGAAATAAAATAGAATTAGATTTTACCGATTGCAAGGGAAATACCGTTCAAAAAATGAACGAAACTTCTATGGAAAAAGACTTTGAAACTGGTTTTCAAGAAGCATTGCATAAAGCTTTGGCGAAAGTAAATATTTCCGAAGGAAAAGAAGAATTCGTGGCAGCTGTTCCTCAAACTAATGAAAATAGAGAAGCAATAGCACAAAAAGAACCTGAAACAGAAAAAATATCGAAACCTCAGGAAGCGGTGGTAAATGTTGTGATAGAGGATGTGCAGGAAGATGAAAATAACTCCAAAACAGTTGAAAAACAGGTGGTGGATGTGCAAAAAGAAAATGCTCCGGAAACAGCTGTTGCTTCTGCAGTAGAAAGATTTTCCAATGGAAGCGTGGAAGTTCAGAAAGTGAATTTAGGCAACGGAACGTTTATGTTGGTAAGCGCCCAAAGTTCTACCCCTTATGCAACTTTTACCCCTTCTGACAAAGCGGGAGTTTATAAAGTGAAAAAAGGAAATAATGAATTCGGAATGGGTTATGAAGAAAACGGAAATTTAGTAATAGAAATTTTCGGCACTGGCGGACAAGACAGCAAAGAGGTTTTCCGAAAAAACTAATCCTGCGGCGGATTGTGAAAGTAATCGTAAACGATTTTTCCTTTGCTTTCTCCAAGAATGGCGACAAGCAATTTTTTGTCTGCTGCTTTAATGCGTTTTACCGATTTTAATTCCGTCAAAAGCTGTTGAATGCTTTTAGGACCAATTCCTTTAATGTTTTCCAATTCCGATTGCAAAGTGTAGTTTTTCCTTCGAATTCGATGGTGGCTAACACCAAATCGGTGCGATTCGTCGCGAACGCGTTGTAAAACCTTTAACGTTTCCGATTTTTTATCCAAATAAAGAGGAATGGGATCGTTCGGGAAATAAATTTCTTCCAGCCTTTTGGCAATCCCGATAATGGTAATTTTCCCATACAATCCCAAAAGTTTTAAACTCTTTACCGCAGAAGAAAGCTGCCCTTTTCCTCCGTCGATTAAAATAAGTTGTGGTAAATCTCCATCTTCCTGCAAAATTCGGGAATATCTCCGCATAATCACTTCTTCCATCGTAGCAAAATCATTGGGACCTTCTACACTTTTCACATGAAAAATGCGGTAATCTTTTTTACTGGGTTTTCCGTTTTTAAACACCACGCAAGAAGACACAGGATGAGTTCCTTGTATATTGGAATTGTCGAAACCTTCAATATGCCTCGGTTCTACGGGCATTCTCAGGTTGGTTTTCATTTCCGCCATTATTCGGTTGGTGTGTCTTTCGGGATCCACAATTTGTACCTGTTTCATTTTTTCCAATCGATATTCGCGGGCGTTACGGATGGAAAGCTCTACAATTCTTCGTTTATCGCCCACTTTTGGAACGGTAATTTTCGCCTCCGGAATTTCCACGGAAAGATAAAACGGAAGAAAAATTTCTTTGGAAGTAGAGTGGAATTTATTGCGAATTTCTATTAAAGCTTCTTCCAAAATATCTTCGTCGGTTTCTTCCAGAAGTTTTTTAATTTCGGTGGTAAAAGATTGAACAATGGCACCCCCTGTAATTTTGAAATAATTAACATAAGCGGCAGATTCATCGGAATAAATCCCGAAAACATCCACATCATCTATTTTGTGGTTTACCACGGTAGAGCGGGCTTGGTATTCTTCTAAAATTTCCAGCTTCTCCTTTACTTCCTGTGCTTTTTCAAACTCCATTTCCGAAGCCCATTTCATCATTTGTTCATGAAGGTATTTTTTAGCTTCCCGATAATCCCCTTTGATAATTCCCCGAATGGAATCTATTTTTTTTAAATAATTTTCTTCGCTTTCTAAATTCTCACACGGACCATCGCAATTTTTTATGTGATATTCCAAACACACTTTGTACTTACCTTCCGCAATTTTTTTAGGAGATAAATCCAAATTGCAGGTGCGCAAAGGATAAATTTTGCGAAGTGTTTCGAGCAGAATTTTTGCATGTCGCGGTTTTGCGTAAGGTCCGAAATATTCCGAACCATCGTCCACGATGTTTCGGGTAAGGAAAACGCGGGGGAAAGGTTCTTTTTTAATACAAATGCTGGGATAAGATTTATCGTCTTTCAGCAAAACATTGTATCTGGGCTGAAGTTCTTTGATGAGGTTGTTTTCCAGCAAAAGAGCATCGTATTCACTATTGACAATGGTAGTTTCCAAATGATGGATTTTCGAAACCATCATTCGAGTGCGATAACCGTTTTGATTTTTGTTGAAATAAGAAAGCACGCGTTTCTTCAGATTTTTGGCTTTTCCTACGTACAACAATTCGCCGTTTTTTTCGTAATAGCGATAAACTCCCGGCTCGGAAGGTAAAGTTTTAAGCTGTAATTCTAACTTCTCATTCACAGGATAAAGGTACAAAAAGGTGGTGAAATTTCATCCGGAGAAATATTCGACATTACCTGAAAAAATATTTGTACTTTTGAAAAAAGCATTTTTTGGTGATTACAGTGATTCTTTCGGCTTACAATGCCGAAAAATTTATTGAGAAAAGTATAGATTCTGTTCTCAATCAAGTTAAATATCATATAAATATGCTAAAAGAAGATGATGAGAAATATAAAAATAATCCCATTTAAATTATGTTGTTTTCTATCCTCATAGCTCATTACAATAATTGGGATTATTTCCAAGATTGTTATAAAAGTATTTTGGCACAAACACATCAAGATTTTGAAATTATAATCGTTGATGACTGTTCTACTGACGATTCTTTTGAAAAGTTAAAAGAACTTTCTAAGTCAGATTTGAAAATAAAGTTGTTTCAAAATCCGGAAAATAAAGGCGTAGGTTTTACCAAAAGAAAATGTATCGAAATGGCATCGGGAGAAATCTGCGGATTTGTAGATCCAGATGATGCCATTACAGAAAATGCCATCGAAGAAAGTATAAAGCATTATACCTCATCTGAAGTAGTAGCAACGTATTCACAGATTATGATGTGCGATGAAGGATTGAACCAACAGAATGTTTATCATAGAACTCGGAAAATTAAAAATGGACAACGATATTTCTTTAATATATTTAACGAAGTTTCTCATTTTTTTACTTTTCGAAAAGGCGCATATTTAGATACAGAAGGTATCAATGAAAATTTAAGCTCAGCAGTAGATTTTGATTTGTATCTTAAATTATACGAAAAAGGTAAGTTTATTTATGTAAAAGACCCCTTATATATTTACAGGCAGCATCAAGGAGGGGTTTCTCAAGACAATAAAAAGAAGAAACAGACTTATGAAAATTGGAATAAAGTTCTGTATGATACTTGTCAAAGAAGAAATATAAGTGAATTGTACGGAGAGAGGATTTCAGAGAATTCAAATTTGCCCGAATTGATTTTTCGAAATCAAAATAAATTAATGGCGAAGGTAAAACGTTTTATTTGCAGATGATGATTTCTTATTTTCCTTTTTCAGAAAAAAACACTTACTCGCTTGCAGATGTAAGCAAGTTCAATGATAATTGTTTTCCTATACGGAAACCACATCGTTTGTACGACGAATTTCGGTTTGAGCAAAATCCGTTTGCCACAGAAGAAAAAGACTTTTTGTACGGCGTGGAAAAAGACGGGAAATATATCGCCCAAATGCTGACGATGCCGGCACCTCTTTCTTTAAATGGTAAAGAAATTCCTGCTTTTTGGGGGCAAGATTATTTTGTGTTGGAGGAAAACAGAGGAGAAGGAATCGGGAAAGAATTGGCAAATTATTACTTAAAAAAAGATTATTATATCGCTGTGGGATTCTCGCCCAAATCTGCTGTGATTCATCAAAAAATGGGCGCAAATAAAATAGGTTATTTAGATTTTTATCGGAAATGGGCTTCTCCTTTTTTTAAAATTAAATGGTTGATTAAAAGAGGTTTAAAAATAAAATCTAAAAAAAATTCTACTTATTCGTTTCCAAATGAAATCGGTGAATTTGAGCGAGTGGAAAAAGCAGAAAATCTACATTTTCCCCGTTTAAACTGGAATGAAAATACCGTAGAAACACTTCGGAATTCTACTTATTTTCAATGGCGTTTTTTCTTTCGTCCCAACCGTTATTTTGTTTATCAATTTAAAAATAAAAAAGATAAAAATGCAGCTTATTTCGTATGTAAACCACATTTTTACCGCGGTGTAAATTGGTTGAAAGTGGTGGATTACCGTTTCGATAATTCCCAAATTCAGGAATTTGAAGCCATTTTAAATGCCATTGAAAAACTCAGAAAACAACTGAAATTATATGGAATTTTAATTTCGTCTTCGCAAAAAATAACAAAAGATAATTTGGAAAAAAATAAATTTGAGCGCTACAAACACGAAGTGGTTTTAACAACTTATCCATTTCAGCACCAAGAAACCGATGCGCCTCATAATCATTTTATTATTAGTTTTGCCGATAGCGATATGGATATGCACAATTATTTGGGAAGATTTAATTTTGGCGATGATTTGAACTGAAAAATATGACAAAACTGATTAACTTTCACGATATTTATGACAGAAAATGGTTTGAGGATACATTAGATGTTATCCAGGATTTGTATGAAGTGGTTCCGTTTTCCGAAATTCGGGATTTTTACAAAGGAAAAACAAAGGCAAAAAAAGCGGTTCATTTAACGATCGACGATGGTCATATTTCCACTTATTCTTTGATTTATCCGGTGTTAAAAGAGCGAAATCTTACTGCTTCCATTTTTGTTTCGCCCAAAATAATTGAAGAAAAAACCAATTTTTGGTACTTTGAAAGCGGCGATTACGATAAAGAAAAACTGCGATGGTGCATTGCAGAAATTTTGGGAATTCCCGAAGAGAAATTAACCGAATTTTATCCGCGTTCCGTTATGAAAACCATTACGTTGGAACAAAATTGGAAAATCATAAATTTATATCGGGAAAAGTTTAACGAGCCGACTAAAGAAGGGCAATATATAAATGTGGAGCAGCTTTTAGAACTGGAAAAATCCGGCGTTTTTGAAATCGGAGCACATACCATGAATCACCCGATTTTGGCAAACGAGAAAGATGAAGTTGCCGAATTTGAAATTAAAAAATCCATCGAAAAATTGGGCGAATTATTAAATCGTAAAATCACCACTTTTGCTTATCCAAACGGAAGTAAAGGTTTGGATTTTGGGAAAAGAGAAATGAAATATTTAAAAGAAGCCGGCGTGGAATATGCTTTTTCCTTTGAATTTAAAGATTTAAACAAAAACGATAATTTGCTATCAATTCCCCGATATGGATTGTATCACGGAGATAAAGATTTTGTTTGGAAGAAATTAAAATACGGAAATATTTGGGAGTCTATAAAAGCCAAAATTTTCAATAATGAAGATAAACACAGAAAGAAAATTATGAAAAAGCTCGGATTTTCTAATTTTTTGAAATCATAATTTAAACTTTTATGCACCAAATTCTCATAAAATCTTTTAATCGCGCTTTTTATTTAGATCGCTGTTTACAAAGCATTCAGAAGTTTGTAAAAGGCGATTTTAAAGTAATTGTTTTAGACGATGGCACGCCCGAAAAATATTTAAACAAAATCCGGGAAAAATATCCCGAAGTCGAAATTCGGCTTTCGGCACAATATGATGAAAAAACAAAAGCCATTCGCGAGAATTTGGAAAGCGGAAAAGAAATCGATGGATTTAAAATCCCAACAGATTTGTGGTACAATGCAGTGAAAAATGCTTTGGATTATGTTTTGGTAACCGAAGATGATGTTTGGTTTACGGCGGAAATTGATTTGGATGAACTTACTCAACAAATGAAATCCAACCAAATCAATTTGTTGAAATTAGGCTGGATGGGAAATTATAACGATGATAAATTTATTGAAATTTCACCGATTTCTGAACAAATAAACAGAACAATTCCTGTAAAATTATTTACCGCAAATCATTTTGTGATGGATTGGTTTATGTACAATAAATTCAAATTTTTCTCCATTCTTTATAAATTAAAACTATTCGACAACGAATATAAAAGAAGATATTGGGCGTTAAATTCCATCTTGATGGGGCTTTATCAAAAAGATTATTGGCTTCATATATGGAAAGACGCACAAGGAAAAGTTGATGAAAAACAACAATTGCGCAATGCTGCCGTTTGGTATCACCGAAACAAAAAGAATAAAAATTTAATAGCTCGAACTCAAAAAGAATGTTTGCAAACAACATTCAAGTCATCGGCAACCAATTCATATCACAAATACGGATTTGATTTCGATGTGAATTATTTCAATTATTTGATGAATGAAGCTTGGTTAAATGATGAATTAGATAGTTTTCAGAATTTTCCAAAAGATTTTTCTACCGAATATTTTGAAGAATTTTTCGATGAAAAAATCAACAAAAAAGAATTCAGAAAATGGATTGAGAAATTTCAGGGACAATATAAACAAGTGGGTTCTAATGTAGAATAATATGTTATTTCGATAAAAATGGCTCAGAAAACCAAAATACTTTTTAGATTGCGTTCCTTAGAAATGGGAGGCGTAGGAAAAGTGTTGATTGATATTTTGGAAAACATACCCAAAAGTCGATTGGATATTTCATTGTTGGTCAATTTATATCAAGGAGAATTGCGCCATAAAGTTCCCGAAAATATAAAACTCATCAAAATAGCAAAAGGAAAAGAAGATTTCAGCAAAAATCCGTTGATTCAAAAAATACAATTGATTTTCAGAGCATTGAAACTAAAATTATTGCAAGTTTTCCCATTTTTATTGAATTTTTATTACAAAGAAAAATACGATGTAGAAATTGCTTTCGGGCGCTCGGAATTGGAAATGGTTTTAAAAAGCCCGCAAAAAACTTCCAAAAAAATAGCTTGGGTGCATTGGGAATTTTCTCATGAGCCGGAATTGAATCAATCCGAATTAATTTTAGAACGTTTAAAACAATTCGATCACGTAGTTTTTTGTTCCGAAAATGTAAGAAAGCAAGTGAAAGAAATGTATGGATTTGAATTTCCAAGTTCATCAGTAATTCACAATGTTATTCATCCCGAAAAAATTGAACAAGCCGGTCGGGAAAAAGTAAGTGATTTGCCAAAATTTGAAGACGATTTATTTACCTTTTCGTCTGTTGGGCGAGTGAAAAATGGAAAAGGCTATCCGCTTTTATTGGAAATCCATAAAAAATTAATAGAAGAAGGTTTTTTACATCGAATCATTATTGTGGGGAATGGCGACAAATTGGAAGAACTAAGAAAAAAAGCCACAGATTTTGGCGTAGAAAACACTTTTGTTTTATTGGGAAACAAAAACAATCCTTTTCCTTATATTGTTAATTCTGATTGTTTTATATTGCCAACGCAAAGCGAAGCTTATCCGTTATCCATCAAAGAAGCATTGGTTTTTGGGATTCCGGTTTTAGCAACCGATGTGGGAGGAGTAAGCGAAATCTTGTCCGATAAAACAGATGGTTTATTGATGAAATACGAACAAAAAGATATAGAAGAAAAAATAAAACTTTTGTTGAATGATTCCACTTTGTTTTCTCAATTAAAATCGGGAGCGGCAGAAGCAAAAAATAAATTTGAAGTAGAAACTGTTTATCAAAAAATAGAAAAACTTTTAAACCATTAATAATGGATTATAAAATAACTATTATTACTCCAACTTATAATCGGGCTCATACTTTAGAAAGAGTTTATAAATCGATTGTTAATCAATCTTTTAAACCACTAAAATGGTTGATAATGGACGATGGTTCTACAGATGGTACACAGCAACTCGTTCAGCAATTTCAGGAAGAGAATTTGATAGAGATTGAATATTTTTGGCAAGAAAACCAACATAAATTTCACACGGTTTTTGATGGGGTAAAAAAAGTAGAAACTCCCTTTTTTGTAATTTGGGATTCTGACGATTCCTATCCTAAAGAATCTTTAGAAATTTTATATGCTGAAATTAGTAATTTACCTTCCAATGAAAATTTTATGGCGGTGATGGGATTGTCGGCATATGAAAATGGAGAAGTAGTAGGAGATGAGTATCCGGAAGAATTAAAAGAGGGATCAATCCTCGAAATGCGATATAAATACAAAGTGAAAGGAGATAAAAATGGAATCTTCATCACAAAAGTTTACAAAGAAGTTTTATCTAAATTGAAGTTGTCAAATTATAAAAAAGGCGTTTATATTCCTTACAGCGTTTTCTACAATTTGTACGATTCTTTGGGCTATAAGACCAAATTTATCAATAAAGTAATTCGGTATTATATGTTCGATGAGAGCGATTCGGCTTCTGTTTCTAATACACGAACTTCAGGCAAAAACAGATATGGATTAATGGTGGGGCATCTTTCTTTTTTTAATGATTATGGAAAACAATTGAATGCCTATCCCAAGGCATTGATTCGCAATCTTATAGGATATCAGCTTTATGCTTACGCTTCTGGAAAGTCATTTAAAGAAATAAATGGTGAATTAAAATATTTCAAAATCTTAGGCTTTTTATTGTTGCCATTTTCTTTTATTTATTACAAACTGAAATTTTAATTCCACATTGAAAAAGAAAATCCTCATACGAATCGGTTCTTTGCGCCATGGTGGTGCAGAAAAGGTTTTGGTTACTTTTCTGAAAAAAAACATCAAAAAGCAGAGCGATTGAAGCAATGGAAAACAATTTTAAACTGATCCTAAAAACATACAATTTACTTAAATTCTATGCTATTTAACTCTCTATCTTTTGCCATATTTTTTCCGATTGTCTTTGTCGTTTATTGGATATTGGGCAAAAAAAGCTACAAGTGGCAGAACGTATTTTTGCTGGCAGCCAGTTATTATTTTTACGGTTGTTGGGATTGGCGATTTGTTTTTCTATTAGCATTTTCTACCGCCTTAGATTATTATTCGGGATTAAAGATTTATGAGGCCTCGGGTAAATCTTTGAAAAAGTTGTGGCTTATCATTTCTGTAGGAATAAATTTAGGTTTTTTAGGCTTTTTCAAATATTATAATTTTTTCATAGATTCTTTTGCCCATTTACTTCAAAATATAGGCTTCGAGCCGCATTATGCCACATTGAATATCGTTTTGCCAGTGGGGATTTCTTTTTATACTTTTCACGGACTTTCTTATGTATTCGATATTTACAATAATAGGATAAAGCCGACACGAAATATAGTTGATTACACCTTGTTTGTCAGCTTTTTTCCGCTTTTGGTCGCCGGACCAATCGAACGGGCTACTCATTTGCTGCCACAAATCAAACGTAAAAGAGTTTTCAGTTATGAAAAAGTAACCGATGGAATGCGCCAGATTCTATGGGGATTATTCAAAAAAATGGTCGTGGCAGACAATTGCGCAATATATGCCAATCAGATTTTTGCCAATTATGAAACCGCTTCTGGAAGTGAACTGGTTTTAGGTACAGTATTTTTTACTTTTCAAATTTATGGCGATTTCTCAGGATATTCAGACATAGCTTTGGGAACAGCAAGAATGCTCGGATTCGATTTACTTAAAAACTTTAATTTCCCTTATTTCTCACGCGATATTGCCGAATTTTGGCGTAGGTGGCATATTTCACTTTCATCGTGGTTTAAAGATTATTTGTATATACCGTTAGGAGGGAGCAGGGGTGGAAATTGGATGCGCATACGCAATACATTTATCATATTTCTCGTGAGTGGATTTTGGCATGGCGCCAATTGGACATTTATTGTTTGGGGAGGGTTGAATGCACTTTTCATCATGCCTTCCATTATTTTAAAAACCAACCGGAAAAATATGGATATTGTAGCCAAAGGACGAATTTTTCCAAATGTAAAAGAAGGATTTCAGATTGCAATAACATTTGGATTAGCGGCATTCTCTTGGATATTCTTTCGTGCTGAAACGGTATCCGATGCGTTTAAATACATCGCCAACATTTTTAGCACTAGTATATTTCAATTTCCGGGACTGAACAAGGCCGCAATGGCAACTTTAATATTGATTGCTTTTATGGTAATAGTAGAATGGCTGGGACGGGAAAACAATTATGGAATTGAGAAAACCTTTATGAAACAACCGAGATTACTTCGCTGGAGTTTTTATGCATTTATTATTTTGTTGATAGGGTTGTTTATGCAAACCCATGAAAGTCCGTTTATTTATTTCCAATTTTAATTAGAATGAGAAAGTTTGTGGTTAATTTTTTAGTGTTTTTTGTTTTTTCTACGGTTTTTTATGTGGTAGTTCTATCGATTTGGAGCTGGGTGATGCCCAGCTTTATGGCAAAAAATGTAAGAAACTGCGTGGGCTGCTATGGTCACCTAAATACCAGAATAAAAGAAATCCCTAAATATAAGAATATAGATGTTTTAATTTTAGGATCATCGCATGCCTATCGCGGGTTTGATACCAGAGTGTTCAAGAAACATGGTTTGAAGGCATTTAACTTGGGTTCAAGCTCGCAAACTCCCATTCAAACCAACGTTCTGCTCAACCAATACCTCGATGAATTAACCCCTAAATTGGTAGTTTTGGAAGTTTATGCAGGAACTTTGGAAATCGATGGAGTGGAATCGTCTCTGGATTTAGCCGCCAACAATAAAATGGATTGGAATTATCTGAGAACCTTGCCGGATCTGAAAAGCATCCATTCGGTAAACTCAGCAATTTATGGCTCTTTTAGGGAACTATTCAAGTTAAATGATAGCTTTGTAGAAGATTCTATTCAGGGAGATGATAAATATGTGAAAGGAGGATATGTGGAAACAAAATTTCGAAAAAATCCTTTAAAACCAGAACGAGCAAAGCCATGGAAAATAATACCAACACAAATAAATTATTTAAAAAGAAATGTCAAACTGTTGAAAAGCAAAGAAATCCCCTTTGTATTGGTACAAACTCCCATTTCAAAAAAACTGTACAATTCCAAAACAAATAATCAAGAGATAGACGAGATGCTTTCTAAATTAGGAAAATATAAAAATTTTCAAGGAGAATTAAAATTGAACGACACAATAGATTTTTACGATTCTAATCACATGAATCAATCCGCTGTGCAGAGGTTTGATGAATATTATATTCAATATATGGAAAAGGAAAAACTAATGAAGAAATAAACTTCAACTAAGTTTATAAACATTATTTACCAAATATTCTAACCATTGAAAAAGAAAATCCTCATACGAATCGGTTCTTTGCGCCATGGCGGTGCAGAAAAGGTTTTGGTTACATTTCTGAAGAACTTACCCAGAGATCAATACGAAATCGATTTGCTGCTCAATCTTTATTCGGGGAAATATCTTTCCGAAGTTCCCGATTGGATTAACATTCTGTATCTCAACAAAGGCGAAATGATTACCACCAATCGTTTGCAGGATATTCCCCGAAAAGCATTTCGGGTAATTTATCAAAAAATATTAAAAACCTTTCCGTTTTTACTTTATAAATTCATTCTAAAAAATAAAAAATACGATGTTGAATTTGCTGCTATTCATGGTTTTAGAGACGAAATTTTAAATTCTCCTCAGAAAAACTCCAAAAAAATCGTCTGGATTCACAGCGATTTACGCAAAACAGAATACCATAATTATACCGACGAGGAAATCAGAAAGTTCTTTGGTTTCGATAAAATCATGGTCATTTCCGAGCAAATTCAAAAAGATTTCGAAAGTCTTGCCAAAACCGATGACGAAAAAAGCAAAATCGAGAGAATTTACAATCCTTTGGATACCGAAGAGATTATTTCTAAATCGGAACTTGTACAAAATCAATACGATTTCAACCCACCGGTTGTTGTATCGGTTGGCACGATTTATCCCGCAAAAGGTTTCGACCGTTTATTGAAAGTTCATAAAAAATTATTGGACGAAGGTTTTCGCCACAAAGTTTTAATTATTGGCGACGGATACGATTTTGAAAATATAAAACGATTGAAAACGAGTTTGGGAATCGATGAAACTGCCACAATGTTGGGATTTACAGACAATCCTTATCCATTTATAAAAGAATCGGATTTTTTCATTCTTTCTTCTCGTTACGAAGGTTTTCCTACGGTTTTATACGAAGCTATTGTTTTACAAAAACCCATTGTGGCAACGGATGTTTCGGGAGTTCGCGAAATGTTAAATGATGGTAAACTAGGCTTAATTGTAGAAAATTCTGAAGAGGGAATTTATGAAGGAATGAAAAGCTTTCTTACCAATAAGGAATTATCTATCAGCTATAAAAAAGAATTGGAAAATTATAATCCACCCTTTAATTTAGAAAATACGGTAAAGAACATTGAAGAAATTTTAGACGAACTTAAATCTTGTTAATTCAAATGAAACTTTCCATCATCATTCCTGTTTATAATACAGAAAAACAATTGCCCAGATGTATAGATTCGGTTCTAAATCAAGATTATCAAGATTTCGAATTGATTTTACTCAACGATGGATCTACTGACAGGTCATGGGAAATTTTGAAATCTTACGAAAAAAAAGATGCAAGAATCCAATTGATCAATCACACCAACCGAGGTGTAAGTGCTACTCGAAATCAAGGAATTAACCAAGCTAAGGGGGAATTTATACTTTTCATAGATTCAGATGATTGGATTGAACCAGACTATTTATCAACTTTTATTGCCAATTACGAAGGAAATCCAAAGGAACTTTTGATTGCTGATTTAATTCGAAATCAACGAAGAAAGACGGGTTATGGAAATCAAAAATTTAATTTAAGAGCAGATAAAGAATCGTTCATTATTTATAAAAATATTCTCAATAATGGTGGTCCGTGTGCTAAATTTTTCAACACCGAAATAATTCATCAACACGGGATTCGTTTCCATGAGAAAATGTCTTATGGTGAGGATTTTATATTTTTCATTCATTATTTGCAACATACTGAAAAAGTGAAATTTTTGGATTTTGGAAAGTATCATTATGAATACAATTCCCAATCTTTGAGTACAAAAAAACACCCATTTGAAAATTATTTACTCTTTTTCAGAGAATTAAATGCTTTCAGAAAAGATTGGGGTTTTGAAAGTAAACAAGCGAAAAAAGCTGTTCTGACTCTTTTGTGGGATGTTTTGGAGTTATCTTTAAATTCTGGAATTTTGGAGAACCAACTCAAGTGGAAACAGAATAAACAAAACTTAAAGCAATTCGTAAGCGAATTAGATTTTGATTTTTATTTATATGCCAAGCCATTGCGGAAAATTTATTATTTTCTATTAAAAACAAGGAAATTTAACTTGTTGAGAATTTTTAACCAAAGAATCCTTAAAAAACTTGTAAAATAAAAATTCAAATAGCTTTGCTTAAATTTGCATATTATTTATAAATTAAGTGAATTTTCACAATATGCCAACATCAATTCAACAAGATTATTTTAGAAAGAATGGAAAATACAAAAGGATTTTCTACAAAGATGTTTGTTTTGATCCGGGATTGAAGTTTCTTTATTGGTTCCGAAAGGCGCAAAACGCTTCTCCTAAAAATCTTTTGGGTGTTTTTTATCGTTTAATGCTTCGGCGTTATCAAATTAAATACGGATTCCAAATTTCAGCCAAAACCCAAATCGGCGGAGGTTTGTATTTGGGACATTGGGGAACCATTGTCATCAATCCAAAAGTGAAAATTGGCAAAAACTGTAATCTGGCGCACGGCGTAACCATTGGTCAAACCAACAGAGGCAAAAATGCAGGAGTTCCGGAAATCGGAAACGATGTTTGGATAGGTGCCAATGCTGTAATTGTGGGCGGAATAAAAATTGGAAACAACGTTTTAATCGCCCCGAATTCTTATGTAAATCACGATGTGCCCGACAATTCGATTGTGATGGGAAATCCCATGCAAATTTTAGAATCCGAAAACGCCACCGAAGGATATTTAAACCATAAGGTATGAAAAAAATCGCCTTTTTTTTACCTAATTTAAATCAAGGTGGTGCCGAAAAGGTAATGGTAACTTTGGTAAACGAATTGTCGCGAGAGAAATTCAAAATCACTCTTGTTTTATTTGAGAAAAAAGGACATTTTTTAAATTATTTAAAAGAGGATGTGGAGGTTATCGAGTTAAAAACCAGTAGAATACGCTATTCTATTTTCAAAATTATCCCTTTGATTTTTAAGATGAAGCCCGACATTGCTTTTATAGGTTGGGGAGAAATCGCCGCTTTTATTTCGCCCATGATTCCGTTTTTCAGGAAAACAAAATTTGTGGCGCGCGAAACCAATGTGGTTTCCGAACATGTGAAAAGAAAGGAAATCCGATTTTTTTATAAATTTTACAATCATTTCGATAAAATCATCGCACAGTCCGATGATATGAAAAAAGATTTAATCGAAAATTTCACTATTCGACCTCAAAAAATTGTGAAAATCAATAATCCTGTAGATGTGGCTTGGATTCAGGAAAAAATGGAGGAAGAAGTACAAGAATTTTCTTCTGAATTTAAAAACGTGGTGGCAATTGGAAATTTAAGCCAACGAAAAGGATTCGATTTATTGCTCAATGTTTTTGCGAGATTGAAAAATGAAAAGATAAAATTATTCATTTTGGGCGACGGAGCAGACAAGGAAAAACTGTTGAAACAAAAAGAAAATCTGAACCTAACAAATGTGGAATTTTTGGGCAACAAAAAAAATCCGTATCCTTATTTGGCAAAAGCAGATTTATTCGTTTTATCCTCTCGTTACGAAGGTTTTCCCAATGTTTTGTTGGAAGCCGGCGCTTGCGGAACTTATGCTTTGACAAACGATTGTCCGGGCGGAATTCGGGAAATTATTCAGGAAAAAATAAATGGGGAAATTATGGACATTACCCAAGCGGAAGAATTTGCAGATAAGATTAAAGACTTATGCGATGAAAATCAAGATAAAAAATTGATAATCAAAAATATATCATCGCGTTTTTCCAAAGAAATTATAGTGGAAAGTTACGAGAGTTTGCTTCGGAGTTTGTGAAGTAAACAGGTTGATAGAAAAATACGAGTTCAGTTCAGAACCTTCAAGCCTGTTATTGCCGATGCGATGTTTGTGTAGTCATATTTACTTTAAAACACTCTTGTGATTAAGTCGTAAATATGCTTTATTGGCATCGTCCACAAAAATTGTGTTACAGACCAACTGCCCCCCAGCGGTAACCCTATGAATAAAATCAAAATTTTATTGAGCTCTATTCGTTGTATTTTGTGAGTTATTGTTTTCTCTTTTTCTTTATTTTTTTGTATCAAAATAAATGAAACTAATAAGGTCAAATTTCCCCACCAAAACCATCTAACATAATCTATTGCTATCAAACTTATACAAATTATTGAGAAATATTGAAATAAAATAACCCATTTAATTGAATTCCATTTTTCTGAAAAATATGTGTTTATATACCAACTGAAGCTAAAAAATATCAACAATAAATTCATGAAAAACCCTATCATATTTATCGGATTATTTTTAAATATAGGAATACGCCACATTAAAACTTCATCGGTGGTATTGAATGTCCAATACAATTGACTTATTTCTTTTATAAATGATGGATTGAATATTTTCCATGAATTAATTATGATGTTTTCATCTGTAAATTGTCCGTTAAAATACAATCCTAATAAAAGAAAAAGCATAAATGATGGCAGTAATGAAATCATTTTTTTTAGATTTAGAAAAGATTTCTTCTCATCTTTCAGAAAATAAAGAACTGGAATAACATTGAATATGAAAAATGCTTCGTGAGTTAAACTTCCTAAAATGAGTACCACATTTGCAAAAACTATTTTATAAATGAGTTTATCGATTTGCTTTAGAATTGTAAATAAAATTATTGATAATAAAACCATATAAATTTCCACAAAGAAAAACATTTTATAAGCTAATACATTGGCTAACATAAAGGAGCCAATGAAAATATAAAAATTAAGGTTTTGTTTTAGAAATTTTCTGACAATCCATATTGTTAACCCTAACAAAACTAGTATTGTCAAACCAATTTGAAAATAAAAAGGATTGATATTTGTAATTTTTGAAAATAAATTTAAGACACTCCCAAAAAATCCCCGCCTTATAAATCCATCTTCGTAATTTATATATAACGTCGAAATAACTAAAGTATTAATCGAAAAATATGATGCAAGCTTTAGTAAAATTTCTATTGATATTAAAGAATAAACCCGTAGTGCATTATAAAAAAAGTTGCTCAAACTACTAAAAATCAGTATATTGTATTGAGTTTCAAGAAAATACAATTATGAGCAACTTTGAGGCAAGTTATAAAATAATTCTGAAAGAATTACGA
>Ga0206106_100298_pt1 | contig 56510 bp, 42 predicted proteins | sample 1B1ome_FD_148677 | JGI IMG/M metagenome (GOLD analysis project Ga0206106, IMG submission 148677) | Enriched microbial communities from leaf-cutter ant dump, University of Wisconsin, Madison, United States - 1B110A | ecosystem: Environmental > Terrestrial > Nest > Insects nest > Nest dump | place... | reverse complement strand
TTGACGTTCTTCCTCGGCCAGTGTAACGATATATCGTGGCATCGGTATAACCTCCGTTTATGTTTGGATAATTATACCACTGCCATGCAGAACTCTCACTACATTTTTCCGCCGGATGGAGCACTAGCTGCCCTCCGCCGCCGAATCCGCTGACTCGTCGTCCACCTGCGCCTGCGCAGGCTCGTCGCCCGACCCTGTCGTTACGTCGGCGTTGACGGCATGTACATAGTACACTTCGCCATTTTCCAACAAAACCCTCCAAGATGGAGCAGAAACCTGCTCGTCCGCGTCCGGAAATATTTGCCCATGATACCCGAGCCGAATATCCTTGATGACCGACCCCGCCGGCAAATAATTCTCGATCAGCAGCGCCACCGCTTTGGAAGCCGGAAGCACCTGCTGCAGCTGGGTTGTGTCGGAACCGAGAATTAACGCGTTATCCTGCCGATACGCCTGAATTTTCTGCTCGCTGTTGAACAGCTCCAGATGCAGGTCGAACACGGGCAGGCCGTCCACCATCCGGTTCAGCACGAACACTCCCACCCGGCTCGCCGGATCGTCATAGGCGTATTTGCCAAGCTCCGGGATGACCCGGCCGAGCGCATCCTCGAGCTCCTGCGCGTTAAACACGATTCGCGCCTCCTGCGGTTCCGCCAGCGGGATGCGTCCGTCCGCGTCATCCGGCACAGAACCCTTCAGCTTGTAGGTCAAGTTGCGCAGCGACGGCGTCTCCGCCGGGATGCGCGCATTGAGGCTGATGCCCTTCTCCTGCATGACCTGCCGCGTCGCCACCGGAAGGGACGTCCAGTCGACCGACGAGCCGACCTGCGACCGCCATTCCATCCACAATTGATAGCCGAGCAGCACGTTCAACATGAGAAAAGCGATAATCAGCACGCTTTTGGCCCGTCCCCAGTCCATCCCTTCCACCCCCTCGGAAAATGAACCGACCGCCCCTTATGGAGCAGGCGTGGATTCCGCAACGACCTGCAGCTTGCCGCTTGCCAGGCGCACCGCCCAGACCGGATTCAAAGTGATGACGTCTTCCTCCAGCGTCGGCCGATACGCCGGCAGCAGCGATTCCACCTCTGAATCGAAGTCTCCCTGGCTGATCAGCTTGTGAAGCCCGTCGCCTCCGGGCAATACGCGGCTCTTGCGATTCGATGGCAGGCTGTCCATCAGAATCAGCGATCGTTCATAGGATGTCACCGTACCCTTCTGCATCTTGAGCTGCATGTAACCGAAGGTCAAGCCCGGTCCGGAAAGCACCGGCACTTTGTTGTAATACTGCTGGAAACGTACATCGTTATCCGTATTCGACTCGCTTCCCTGTGTCAGATTGTACTGCCCGTTCCACCCGCCATGCTGGTTGACGAAACGCACGGCTCCCATGACGTTGCCGACCGGGTCCGTCTGGCCCTCCGTCGGCGCTACCGGGTCGGTGAAGATCATCCAGCCGCCGTCCTCGCTCACCTTCAATGCCCGTTTCCAATCGGTATAGATCAAATTGCCGTCCGCGCTTTCCGGAATCGCGCGGGTCACGCCCGGATCGAAGAACAAGTTGCGCTGCATCTGCTCGGTCGTGTACCGGCTGATCTCCACTTGCATGGACACGGCCTTGTCATACGGTTCTTCCGGCACATACAGCCGGCCGGCCGTCGTTCGATACGGCGTCCAAAATTCGCCGAACCCGACATTGGTCGACACATCTCTCACCGTCAAGTCCGCCCGCTGGGACTCATAGACATTCCGCCCGTCGGCGCTGAAGAAGAATGCGCGCACTTCCTCGCTGTCCTTGCGGACATAGATCCAGATGCGGTCGATCGAGTCACCGAAAAACAGAAAGTCCGCGTCGATCTTGAACACATTCTGCAGCAGGGCGAACGGAATCGGCCGCCCGAACCTGAGCTCCAGCCCCTGGTCCTCGCGCCGCACTTGATCCCAGTCCACCACTTTGATGACATTGCGCTGGAATCCTTTGAAATCGCGACCTTTGAGCAGATCCATGATCAAATCGTAATAAGGCGCGTTGTCCGGAAAAAATACGGTATGTTTGTCTTCTCCCCGGTGCAGGATGATCTGCTCGGGGAAGATCAGATTTTTCACTTCTTCCTCGGGACCGAGCGGCTCCGTCGTCACGTAATCCTGGTTCGTATTCACCTTGGCTTCCAGGCTGGGCATGCTGTAGGCGAGAAAATAGCTTTGCACCAAGCTTACGGTGACAAGCAGCACCAGCACTACGGACTTCAGCTTTTCCATCATGCCGGCTCACTTCCTTCCCGCACGACCGGCAGCGTCACGGTCACGACCGTTCCGACGCCGGCTTCCGACTCGAGCGTGATCGCGCCGCCGTGCGCGCGAACGATTTCCCGGGCAATGGACAAGCCCAGGCCCGTGCCGCCCATGCTGCGGGAGCGAGCCTTGTCGACCCGGTAGAATCGGTCGAATATATGCTCCAGGTCCTTGCGCGGAATGCCGATGCCGGTATCCTTCACGACGACGATCAGATGCCCGGTCTCGTTATACGCGGCAGACAGTACAATCTTGCCGCCGTCCAGCGTATACTTGATCGCATTCGAGACGAGATTGTCCAGCACCTGGTCGATGCCGTCCCGGTCCAGCCAGGCCGGCTTCAGCTTCGGCGCGGCTTGCACGGTCGCGGTAATCGCCTTCTGCCGCAGTTGGAACGAGAAACGGTCCACGACTTCTTCGAGCATCTCGATCATGTTCGTCTTCTCGCGCCGCAGTTGGACGCGGCGCGAATCGAACCGCGACAGGTGCAGCAGATCGCTGACGAGCCGGATCATCCGCTCGGTCTCGTTGCGGATGACGCCGACGAACCCTCTGGCCAGCTCCCGCTCGTCCATCGCGCCGTCGTCCAGCGCCTCCGCATAGCTCTTGATCGTCGTCAACGGCGTGCGCAGCTCGTGCGACACGTTCGCCACGAACTCTCGCCGCGCCTGCTCCAGCTTCTCCGCTTCGGTCACGTCATGCAGCACGGCGATGGCGCCGGCCACGCCGCGGTCGCGGGAGCGGATCGGCGTCAGCGTAACGCGGATGATCGCCTCGTCCTCGCTCTCCTCCGTCTCGCGCCGCAGCACCATCCATGAAGCCTCGCCGCCGAGCGTCTTCGCGATCGGAGCCTTGTCCACGTTCAGCGCCTCGGACAGCGTGCGGCCCTCCCAGGCGCCGGAGCCGAGCATCTCGTCCGCGCGCCGGTTCGAGATGATGATGCAGCCCAACTCGTCCGTCGCCAGCACCCCGTCATTCATGTTGGTCAGGACGCTCGTCAGCTTCTCCTTCTCTTCCTCGTTCAGCGCCAGCGCTTCGCTGAGCCGGTCGGTCATGTCGTTGAAGGCGGCGCTGAGCTGGCCGATCTCGTCGGTGCCGAGCACCGGCACCCGCTGATCGAAGCGGCCTTCCGCGACCGCCGTCGCCTGACGTGTCAGCACCTTGATCGGCGACGTGATCGTGCCGGCCAGCAGGACGCCCAGCACAGCGGTCAGTCCAAGCGCGATCAGAATCGCCGAGACGAAGATCCGGTTGATCCGCTCGACCGTCTCGTACAGCTCCTTCATCGAAGCTGCAATATAGACGACGCCGACGACCTTGCCGCCATCGATGACCGGCTTGGCGATCACTTTCTTGCGGATATTGTCGTCGTCGATGATCTCTTCCTCATTGTCGGGAATCCGCTGCAGCGCCCGGCTGACCAGCAGCGACGTGTTCTTGCGTCCCACGATCGACGGCTGCGTCTGCTTGGATGTGACCAGCACCCGGCCGCTCCCGTCCAATATCTGAATTTCCGCTCCGCTAAGGCTGGACAGATTGCCGGCTAACGCATCCAACTCCTCCCCGGCATCCGGATTCACGCCGCCGTTCTTGTCCTGCAAAGACAGGCCCGTCGCGGACAAGCTGGTCAGGAAGTTCGCCTGGTCGTTCAACGTTTTCGTGAATGATTCGATCAGCGAGCTCTTCATCGTGCTGATGAAATAAACGCCGATCAGTTGTACCGCGATCAGGATCAGCATCAGCACCATCAGGATAAGCTTGACTTGAATGCTGCGGAGGACCCGGAGCAGCTTCATCCCGAATAACCACCCGCCTGGCGCGGATTCCGCATCAAATACCCGAGCCCGCGGCGGGTCATGATAATGTCCGGACGGCTCGGATCATCTTCGATCTTCTCGCGCAGGCGACGGATCGTCACGTCCACCGTCCGCACGTCGCCGAAGTATTCGAATCCCCATACCGCCTGCAGCAGATGTTCGCGCGTCATCACCTTGCCGCTGTTGCGCGCCAGGTAATGCAGCAGCTCGAACTCCCGGTGCGTCAGGTCGAGCGGCTGTCCGCTCTTGTATACGACGTACATGTCCGTATCGATGAACAGATTGAACAGCTTGAGCCCTTGCGGCTCCGCGTCCTGGGCCGCGCTCCCCTCGCCGCCGCGCGACGCGTCGAGATTCCGCTGACGGCGCAGATGCGCCTTCACCCGGGCCAGCAGCTCGCGCGTGCCGAACGGCTTGGTCACGTAATCGTCGGCTCCGAGCTCCAGGCCCAGCACCTTGTCGATCTCCGTATCTTTGGCCGTCAACATGATGATCGGCGTAGACAGGCGGGACCGCACCTCGCGGCAGACGTCCATCCCGTCCTTGACCGGCAGCATCAGGTCGAGCAGGATGAGGTCCGGATCCTCCTCGAATGCCAGCCGTACCGCTTCTCCGCCGTCGAACGCACAGACGACCTCGTAGCCCTCTTTTTCCAGATTGAATTTCAGAATATCCGCAATCGGCCGCTCGTCGTCCACGACCAGTATTTTACCCGGCATATGGCGCCGCCTCCTTGGCTTCGGAAGCTTATGATCTGCTCTCTATCTTACCATATTGGGCCCGGACCAGCTATCGCGGCGGAGTAGTTCACAGCGGCCTGCCGATGCCGCAGAAGTTCAGTGCGCACAATGTGTTTCGAAAATGTCATTTGGTGGTAAGAAACTTGTGAAGCGGTTGGCGATCCATGCTTTGCCGCAATCGAGAATCACAACTGCGATCTGGCTGTCCGTCAGCGCAGTTGCAACGCGAAAGCGGCCAAACGAGATTTTCTCTCGCTTGGCCGCTCATGAAACAATGCTTTACAGATAATTCAACGGATTTTTCAGTTTGCCGTTCAAGTGGATTTCAAAGTGCAGGTGCGTACCCGTGGAATGGCCCGTGTTGCCCATGACGCCAATCGCTTCGCCCTTCTCGACGACTTGGCCCTTCTTCACGCTGATGCTCTTCATGTGGCCGTACACCGTCTTATAGCCGTTCTTATGATTGATGACGACATGATTGCCCAGTCCGCTCTTGCTATAGGTAACAGATTCTATTACGCCGTTATCGGCAGCCATTATGGTGCTTCGTCCGATCATGTCGATGCCGTTATGCATCGTCCCCCAGCGCTTGCCCATCGTGCTCGTGATCCGATGACCGGATACCGGCCAGGCGAACTTGCCTGTGCCTTCTCCCGGTATGACCTTGGTTCCTCTGAGCACAAGCTTGGAAACAGGCTCCTGGAGCACTTGCTCGGCTACGACTTCCTCTTGCAGCAGCTCGCCGTTCAGCTTCACTTGCTTGTACGTAACCTGCTTCTGGCCATCCTTGCCCTGACGCGCGACCTTCGTCGTGCCTTTGCGCAGATCGCTGCTGTTCTGGTACTCGGTTGTCGCCGCGATCGTCTCCACTTGGATAACTTCTTCAATGGACTGCACCGCCAAGGGCTTTCCGTCAGACTCGCCCTCTCCGGCCAATTGCTGATAGAGAGCTTCCGGGTCCGACAGTCCGCCGTCCTTGAGCTTAACCGTCAACAGCCCGACTTGCTCCGCGATCTTCAGCGAAGTAACCTTCCGCTGCGGCTCTTCGTCAACTGCCGGTTCCTCTGACTCATCCTCCGAAGAAGCTGCGAACGCCAGCGTCATCGTGTGGGGCGCAGAAGATTTCTTGGCCACCGTCTGGACGAGCTTGGCGTCTTCCGGCACATACTTCTCCTTCACCCTGTCGAGAAGCGCGTTTGCCGTCGCCTTGTCCCGGACAACCCCAATGACTTTGCCGCCTACCAAGACTTCCACGCCTATCGCGTGCGTCTTGACCTGACCTGCCAGAGCCGATAGCGTCGCTTCATCGTCCGGCTCGAACTTGTAAGCCCTTTCAGCCTGGTAATCGACCTGGTTCTCGTCCAGTTCCTCTACCATGGGGGTGTTCGCTCGGCTGAGCGCGACGGCCTTGGCATTCATCCATTGCTCTACTTTGGCGTCGGAGCTGATCTCGCCGATCGGCGAACCGTTCACATATACGCGATAATAGTCTTTCATATTGGCCTGAACGTATTGCTGTCCGGCTATGGAGACCGACGTTACGCCCAGCAGCGCCACGATCGTGACGGCGATCGGTCCGCGATAGCTTCTTGCGAATGTTTGAGTTTGCGGGAGCAGTTTTTTATGAACAAATGTTATTCCTTTCAAGCTAATAGATCGAACATGCCGGAGATTCTCCTTGACGGCAGCTGTTGCTCTCCGGATTCGATCCGTTCCCCTGAAAACGGCCATGATCTTCTCCTTCGAATCGTATAATTATGAAACAAAAGATGCGATGATAAACTATGACGTTGGAACTACAAATCCATCTAAGTATCAGTTCTATATTCCCATTCTATGTCAAGCTCGAATCCTACTTTAGCATATCTTTATCAAATTCAACAGCCAAACAGACGTTTGTTTGCCATATAATGTTAAACACTGCCAGCCCGAAAGTATCGGGGGCAGTGTTTTATTGGTGGTTTATCACTTCTAACCCTTGCTGCAACAATACTTTTCAAGCTTTATGAAATCGTTGCAATGTTAGGAGGCTCCCAGATGAAAATTTCCTCATCTCCCTACTTCAGACCCATTACTGGCGGTTAATGGCATATTTTCAGACAACTTTCACTCGCGATCCGACGAGTTCCCGGTAGATTCATCCGCATTCGCACGGCCGGGTGCGAGCACATCCATGATCTGCGCATACTCCGATTCCGTCAATGAAGGCTTGAGCATCTCCTGAACCGCAACCAGCTCTTCCGGCGTCAAGCCGCCTTCCAGATAGCCGGACAATGCGCCGAGCTGCTCACCATTCAACTTGGACATGATCGCGTTCAGCGCCTGCCGCTGCTCGTCCGACATCGCCGGTGCGTTATCCTGGCCGCCGAAGACCGGAACCGCTCCATCGGTACTCCCTGCTGCGGAACCTTCCGCATCGCCCCCGGCAGGCGATTGCGTGCTATCGGGCTGGCCCATGCGATCGCCCGCTCCATCCGAAGGCACGCTGCTTCCCCTGCCTGACGACAATTCACCGCTGCCAGGATCGTTCTGCCCGTTTACCGGCGAACCCTCATCGCCCCGGCTACTTTGCCCGCCAGTTGCCTGCCCCCCATTACCCCGGCCGTTCTGCCCGTCGCGGCTTGGCGAGTTCGCCGGTGCCGGATCGTCTCTGCTCTCCCCCGCCTGCTCGCCCGGCGCGGAACTCGCCCCCCACAGCTTCCCCCATACGCCGGACAGAGCGAACGGCTGCGTCTCCAGCGGCAAATTCAACTGCTTGAGCAGTGTCTCCATATAGCTGTTCACGATGTATCCCGTCGTCCATATGCTGAGGAAACTGAGCAGCAGCGCCGTCGCCGCGACCCGTGCCGCCCAGGTCAGCCATCTCCACATGATGCAGCCTCCTGAAATCTCTCGTTATCCAATAGATTTCAGTATGGGCAAACTTCGCTTGCTTTAACCGAACATTCGATCAAACCCGCTTTTATACTTTCTGAATCGTCGAAAAAAACGCTTGCTCCTCTCAAGAAGGAACAAGCGCTATGGCTCAACGGACTAACCGTTCCTATTTAATAGATCTTGGTTACCTGGTTCGTCTGCTCGCGGTTGCGGCCGACCGAGAAGATGGCGATCGGAATGCCGGTCAGCTCCGACACCCGCTCCACGAACCGGCGGGTCGTCTCCGGCAGATCGTCCAGCGTCTTCGCGCCGGAAATATCCTCGCTCCAGCCCGGCAGCTCTTCGTATACCGCCTCGCACTCTCCGAGAATTTTCAGATTCGCCGGGTAGTTGTGCATCAATTCCCCGCGGTAGCGGTAAGCCGTGCAGATCTTCACCTTCTCAAGCCCTGTCAGCACGTCCAGCGAATTGAGCGACAGCCCCGTAATGCCGCTGACGCGGCGGGCATGCCGAACGACGACCGTGTCGAACCAACCGACGCGCCGCGGGCGTCCCGTCACCGTGCCGTACTCGTGGCCCTTGTCGCGAATCCATTGGCCGAGCTCGTCATGCAGCTCCGTCGGGAAAGGACCGTCTCCCACGCGGGTCGTATAGGCTTTGGCCACGCCGATGACTTCCTGGATGCGGGAAGGTCCGACGCCGGAGCCGATGCATACGCCGCCCGCGGACGGATTGGAGCTCGTCACGAACGGGTACGTGCCTTGGTCGATATCGAGCATGACGCCTTGCGCGCCTTCGAACAGCACCTTCTTGCCGCCGTCGATGGCGTCGTTGAGCACGACCGAAGTGTCGGTCACGTAAGGGCGCAGTTGTTCGGCATGCGCCAGGTATTCCCGAATGATCGTTTCCGCGTCCAGCGGCTCGCCGCCGTACATCTGCGTGATCACTTGATTCTTCTCGGCGATCATCCGGCGGGCTTTCTCCGTGAACTCCTCCGCCACCATCAGGTCGGCGATCCGGATGCCGTTGCGCGCCGCTTTATCCATATATGCGGGGCCAATCCCCTTGCGGGTCGTGCCGATCTTGTTGTCCGCCTTGCGGTCTTCTTCAAGCGCATCAAGCACAAGGTGATAAGGCATAATAACGTGCGCGCGATCGCTGATCTTGAGGTTCTCGGTCGCAAATCCGTTCTCGCGGATGTACGCGATTTCCTCAATCAGAGCGGCCGGGTTGATGACCATGCCGTTGCCGATCACGCACAGCTTGTTCTCATTAAAGATCCCCGATGGAATCATCGTCAGCTTATACTTCTTGTTCTGGATCAGAATCGTATGGCCGGCATTGTTGCCGCCTTGATAACGGGCGACTACGTCCGCCTTCTCCGCGAGAAAATCGGTGATTTTCCCTTTTCCTTCGTCTCCCCACTGGGTTCCTACGACGACGACTGTAGACAAGGCAATCCCTCCGTCCGGCCCTCGTGAATCCGCCGGCATAATCATGCCCCTCAGCTCTCGCTGGAGAGGCATGATTAGTGTATCAATTGCCATCGTCGAAGTCAACGAATTGACGAACAATTACTCAAAAGTCTATTGCAACGTTCGGATTTGGCGCACTTTTTGCGGGATCAATGCGGTGCCGATGCTTCTCCAGGAACCGCATCACCTCATCATTGAACGGGCGAGGCTGACACAGATGGCTCGGCACGAACGCATCCTCCAGCACCGCGAATTCCGCGTCCGGAATCATCTCCGCCGTTCTTTGCATCTGCTTCATCCCTTCAGGCGAATAGTCGCCGACGATGCACAACGCAGGCACGCTCATCCGGGACAGCCCCGAGTAACCGGACACCCTGCCGAGCGCGAGCCGCTGCTTGATCCACTCGGTCGGCCGCTTGCGCAGCATGCCCGCTCTCAAGAAGGAATACGCGACATCCCAGCGCGCATAAGTCGCTTTCAATCCCCGCACGAAGCTTTCGCCGGGCAAGTAGTAGGTCAGCCAGGTGGCTGCTCGCATCGCCGTGAGCAGCTTGCCCCACAGCCCGGCGACGGCCGGCTTGCTGTGGGTATCGACCAATACGATGGCGCTCACCCGCTCCGGGTAGGCCATCGCGAACTGCTGCACCAATACCCCGCCGTCCGCCGCGCCTACGAATACCGCGCTTGAAATGCCCCACTGCTCCAGCATCATTTTCAGATCCTCGCACTGCTGCTTCACGATATCGTCCACCGCTGTCCCCAACTTGCCCGACTGACCGTTGCCCCGCAGGTCGACGAGAATGACTTGGTACCCTTGCTTGCAAAAATAATGGACTTGCGGAAAAAACATTTCATGCGAAAACCCGTGGCTGTGCACAAACACGAGAGGGGTACCGCTTCCGTGCATTTCGTAGTACAACGAAGTGCCGTTCACATGCAAGAATGGCATTCAGGCTCACTCCTTTCGGATTGCTCCCGCTCGATTCTTGTGTATAATAAGGTACAATTCCCTGCCCAGGAGGCGCTTAACGTGAATGTTCGTGAATCGGATCTGCCGGGTATCGGCCACAAATTTCAACTGGAGACGCAGGAGGGCGAGAAACTGGTCGTCATCATACACGACGACGGCCGGCGAGAGCTCTATCGATTCGACAAACAAGACCCGGGCGAGGTCATCTCCGTCATTACGCTGCAGGACGATGAGGCCCGTCAATTAGCCTGCATCATCGGGGGCCTCAGCTACGTGCCGCGCGATCTGTAACGCTGCCGTTACAGGCCCTCCTGCCGGCTTTCTTTCCGCGATTGGGGAAACAGGCGACGGGTGAGGCCGTAGATGCGTTTGGACTCCTTCGTCAGCAGCGGGCCCAGCACCGACAGGATCAGCACATACAGCACCGCGAACGATTGCACCGAAGGCAGCAGTCCGCCCGCCTTGCCGATGCTCGCCATGATGATCGAGAACTCGCCGCGCGAGACGAGCGTGAAGCCGATATTCAGCGAAGCCTTCGGCGAGATGCGCCCGACGCGGCCCGCGATAAACCCCGAAGCCAGGTTGCCGCCGATCGTGAGCAGTACGCCCGCGATGGCCATCCACACCGCACCGCCCAGTGACATCGGATCGATCGTCAGCCCGAAGCTGAAGAAGAAGATGGCGCCGAAAATATCCCTCAGCGGCAGCACGAGATGCTCAATCCGCTTCACGTGCGCCGAATCCGCCAGCACCAGCCCGATCAGCAGCGCCCCGATCGATTCCGCCACGTGCAGCGTCTCCGAGAATCCAGCCGTCAGGAACAGCGCCGCCAGGATGACGAGCAGGAACAACTCGGACGACTGGATATGGATCGCCTTGTCGATATACTTGATGACCTTCCGGCCGAAAATAATGAACACCAGAATGAACACAAGCGCAGACAAGGTCGTCAGCAGAATACCCCCGGCCGAAGTGGCGCCGCTTAGAATCAATCCCGACAGAATCGACATATGAATCGCGATGAACAAGTCATCGAACATAATCATGCCCATAATGATTTCCGTCTCCGGATTCGCCGAGCGTTTGAGGTCGACGAGCACTTTGGCGACGATCGCCGTAGAGGAACTGGTCATAATACCGCAGACGACGAGCGTCTCCTTGATCGGCAGACCGAACAGCCAGCCCAGGAGCAGGCCCGAAGCAAAATTGATCAGAATGTAGATGAGACCGCCGACGACGATCGATTTGCCGGACTTGACGAGACGGCTGACGGAGAATTCCAGTCCCAGATAGAAGAGCAGGAACAGAATGCCCAGACGCCCCATGAAGTCGATGAAGGGCGAGCTTTCGATGAACCGCAGGTCGAAGATGCCGAAGTGAGGCGCGTGCGGTCCGACGGCCATGCCGATCAGAATGTAGAACGGAATGACGGAAAATTTCAGCTTGTGCGCCGTTAGGCCGACGATCGCAAGCAGCGCAATGGCCAGGCCGATTTCGAATACGATCTTATCTTCCATATTGTACCCCCTTGCTGCAGGATGGGTCGTGCGTAAAGGGTGAGGCTTCGCGAGTGCGAGAGGCCCCGAAAGACCCGGGAAACGCGAGAGACAAAGACGGTTGCGGGCTTCATATCCCGTCGCGGTTCGAAAATTACGGGTTCGGCGCGCCGCGGTTCAGGAATTGCTTGAACAGCTTGATCTGCCTGCGTTCTCCGACGACGATCAAGGTCGATTCCGCGCGCAGCGTATACTCCGGGCCGGGGTTGATCTGCTGATAGCCGTTCGACCCGACGACCGCGATGATCGTCGCCCCCGTCTCGCGGCGGACATGGAGTTCTCCAATCTGCTTGCCCGCGTAGTCGGAACCGGCCTCCAGCTTCACCCATTCGATCGTCAGATCGTCGAGCGCGACGTCGATCGATTCCAGCGCCCTGGGCGTGTAATGCATGCCGCCGATGATCGCCGCGATCGCCCGGGCTTCGTCATCGTCCATCGTGATCATCGACAGGCTCTCTTCAGGATCGTGATGGTGAAAATGGTACACTTCGCGGCGGCCGTCATCGTGGATGATGACGACCATTTTGTCCCCGGCGCGAGTTTCCACATGGTACTTCCGTCCGATGCCGGGCAAGTCCGACTCCCGAATGTTCATCTTCATCGAATGACCTCCGTATTCGGTTTTTAGGGTGCGTTAAATATAAACGACTTCGTCGTCCTTTCAGTGCATAGGATGTCGCTTATTATCGCAGATCATTCCCCGCCGGGTCGACAGCATGAAGACAAGAAAGCACAGCTCCACGACACTCCGCGGCGGCGTGACTGCAATCTGCAAGTTTGCGATCTGCGATCTGTAGTTTCAAGGAAAGTCATCAAGCGTCAAGCATCATTTGGACATGTCGAAATAAGGGGGGAGGTTCGGTTAAATCGCGGTGGAAGTGCGTTTGACAGGCATGATGAATAAGCGTTGCAAAACAAGGGGAACGTGTGCGAACCGATCAAGCTTCGGCAAAGCCGGAAGGGGATTAGGGAGCATTTGCAGCAGGAAGATCACCAAAGTGATCGCCATCAGCAACTGGTGAACTCTCGTATGAGCAGTAACGGGACGCGGCTTGACCACGGTCGATTTGTGATCGAAGTCCAGCGCGAACTTCGTCTGATTTTTGGCAATCGGACGCAGCTCGATATGCGAAGCCGCCAGAATCGAGATACAGAGGAAAAAAGTCATCAGAACGCTGAAAATCTGCAAAAAACGGTTCCAGTTTGGGCTGCTGTTCGTCATACAAGCACCTCCTTCGCTTCGCAGTCCTACTATATTTATGTTAGTGCATCAAGGAGGTTAAGTCAAGGTTGCCACCAATAATGGAAACGCTTTCCACCCGCTAAAAACGATTTTTTTCTATCGGAAATTCATTCCGACTCCATTCTCGCATCATTCTGACAAGCCCCCTCGCGAATCGAATCAATCGACCTCGGCCTCCTGCATGCATTCTTCGATCAACGATATTATCCGGCGTATGGACAATGTCTTGCGTTCACCCATTCGTAAATGGACGCTGATCCATCATATATGGACGATTGTAACTCCGGTCGGCGCTTGGAGCCTGCCCGGGATGTGATTACCCGGTTCGGTTGGGGGAGATCGCCCTGATGGTCTTTTTGACCCGCCGACCGCCGCACCCGCCATTTTGACGACCACATCGCCTAATTCCCCCGACCGACCGCCGCACCCGCCATTTTGACGACCACCTCGCCTATTTCCCCCGACCGACCGCCGCATCCGACCATTTTGACGACCACATCGCCTATTTCCCCCGACCGACCGTCGCATCCACCCATTTTGACGACCACATCGCCTATTTCCCCCGACCGACCGCCGCATCCGACCATTTTGACGACCACATCGCCTATTTCCCCCGACCGACCGTCGCATCCACCCATTTGGCGACCACATCGCCTATTTCCCCCGACCGACCGCCGCATCCGCCTATTTGGCGACCACATCGCTATCGCATCGCGGTCGTAAATGATCCGATCGGCAACAGAATAACGTGGTGGGCGGGCATTATGGTAAATATGGTGCGGTTGGCAACAAAGTGGAACTGAGTCAAAAGAATAACGGCACCGTCCTTCAAAGGCTGGGCCGTTATGAGAAAGGGCACCTACCTAAGAAAGGTTGATGCTCTGTCTCTCAATCGTATACTTTCTGATATTGCAAGAAAAAACGGCTTTGCCGTCCCGCAGGGATGGTGCCGTTTATTCGAGAATGTATATTTCCATTCCACCCTAAGCATGCTGCCGATCTATGCTTACGAACTTGTTGAACTGCTTCAGGAACACCAGCTCCACCGTGCCGACCGGACCGTTCCGCTGCTTGGCGATGATGATCTCGATGATGTTCTTTTTTTCGGTTTCCTTGTCGTAATAGTCGTCTCTATACAGGAACGAGACGATGTCGGCGTCCTGCTCGATCGAGCCGGACTCCCGCAGGTCGCTCATCATCGGACGCTTGTCCTGGCGCTGCTCCACGCCCCGCGACAGCTGCGACAGCGCGATGACCGGCACTTCGAGCTCGCGCGCGATCTGCTTGAGCGTACGCGAGATTTCCGACACTTCCTGCTGGCGGTTCTCCCCCGCCTTGCCTCGACCCTGGATGAGCTGCAGGTAGTCGATCAGAATCATGCCTAAGCCCTTCTCTTTCTTCAGGCGGCGGCACTTGGCGCGAATGTCCGCAACGGTGATGCCCGGCGTGTCGTCGATGAACACCTGCGCCTCCGACAGCGAACCGATCGCCATCGACAGCTTCTCCCAGTCGTCTCCTTCGAGAAAACCGGTCCGCATCCGGCCGGCGTCCACATTCGACTCCGCACAGATCATCCGTTGGACGAGCTGGGCGGCGGACATTTCCAGACTGAAAATGGCGACGGTCTCCGATGCGCGCACCGCGACGTTCTGGGCGATGTTCAGGGCGAACGCCGTCTTCCCGACGGAAGGTCGGGCGGCGACGATGATCAGGTCGCTGCGCTGGAAGCCCGAAGTCATCTTGTCCAAATCCGGAAATCCGGAAGGAATGCCGGTCACGCCGCCCTTATGGTTGTACAAGTGCTCGACCTTCTCGAACACTTCCATCAGCACGTCCCGAATGCTGATGAAGCCGTGCGCCGCGCGGCGGTTGGACAGCTCGAGAATGCGCTGCTCGGCATCGTTCAAGAGCGCGCCGACGTCTTCGCCTTCCGCGTAGCCGTTCGATACGATCTGCGTAGCCGTGCGGATCAAGCGCCTCAGCATCGCCTTCTCCGCCACGATCAGCGCGTAGTATTCCACGTTGGCAGCCGTCGGCACCGCACCGCTCAGCTTCGCGAGATAGCTGACGCCGCCGATCTCCTCCAGCTCCCCCTGATCCTGCAGGCGGGACATGAGCGTGACGAGATCGAGCGGCTTGTTGTCCTCGTTCAACCCGACGATGGCGTCATAAATCCGCTGATGCGCCACGCTGTAGAAGTCTTCCGCGCGCAAATGCTCCATCGCCGTAATGAGCGCCTCCGCTTCCAGCAGGATGGCGCCCAATACGGCTTGCTCGGCTTCCAGGTTCTGCGGCGGCACGCGATCGTACATCAGCGCTTCCGCATTCGAGTTCATGACTTCATTCCTCCGCGACCTGGACGCTCAGCGTGCCCTTCACGTCCGGATACAGCTTCACATGCACCTTCGTCACGCCAAGGTGGCGAATCGGCTCGTCCAGCTCGATCTTGCGCTTGTCGACGGTGATCTTCTCCCGCTCCAGCGCCTCGGCGATCTGCTTGCTCGTAATCGCGCCGAACAATCGGCCTCCTTCGCCCGCCTTGGCCTTGATGACGACCGTCATCTCGGACAGCTTCGCGGCGAGCGCCTGGGCCGCCTGCTTCTCCCGCTCCTTCTTCTTGCCCTCGGCCGCCTGCATCTGCTCCAGCGACTTCGCGGCGCCTGCCGTCGCAATCTGCACGAACCCCTTCGGCAGCAGGAAGTTGCGCGCGTAGCCTTCCGACACTTCCTTGATCTCGCCCTTCTTGCCTTGGCCTTTCACGTCTTGCAAGAATATAACCTTCATTCCGGAAACCCCTCTTCCCCTTCGATTTCTTTCAAAATCTTCTTCAGCTTCTTGGCGACATCGGGTACGGTGCCCTGCACTTGCGCGGCGGCATTGGTCAGGTGGCCGCCTCCCCCGAGCCGCTCCATGACAACTTGCACGTTGATCTGCCCGAGCGATCGGGCGCTGATCCCGACGAGGCCGTCAGGCCGCATTCCGACGACGAACGATGCCCGGATGCCCGTCATGTTCAGCAGCGTGTCGGCCGCCTGGGCGATCAGCAACTGCGAGATTTGCCTGCCGGAATCGACTGCCGCGATCGCCATATGCTCGCGATAGATCTCGGCATGCCGGATAATCTCGGCCTTGCGAATATATTCCTCGAGGTCCTCTTTCATCATCCGTTGGATCAGGACCGAATCCGCTCCGTTGCGTCGCAGAAACGATGCCGCTTCGAACGTCCGCGAGCCGGTCCGCAGCGAGAAGCTCTTCGTATCCATCGTAATCCCGGCCAGCAATGCCGTCGCTTCCCTCATGTCCAGCGCCACGCGTTCGTGAATGTATTGCAGCAGCTCCGTCACCAGTTCGCATGTGGAGGAAGCGTACGGTTCCATATAGATCAGCACGGCGTCGTCGATGAATTCCTCGCTGCGGCGGTGGTGATCGATGATGACGATCCGATCCGTCTGCTGTAATAGACGCGGATCCGCGACCATCGTTGCGCGGTGCGTATCGACGACGACGGCGAGCGACCGCTTGCCGATCAAGCCATGCGCCTGATCCGGCGTCACGATCCGGCGATACAGCTTGTCGTCTTCCTTGAGCATCTCCATCATGCGCTGAATCGCGGGATTGACGCCTTCGACGACGATGAACGCTTCCTTGCCGTGCAGCCCGGCCGCCTTGAGAATGCCGATGGCGGCTCCTATCGCGTCCATATCGGGCATCTTGTGCCCCATGATGATGACGTTGTCGCTCTCCTTCATCAAGTCGCGCAGCGCGTGGGCGATGACGCGCGCTCTGACGCGCGTGCGCTTCTCCACGGCATTGCTCTTGCCGCCGTAGAAGCTCTGCCGCTGGCCGACCTTGACGACCGCCTGGTCGCCGCCGCGTCCGAGCGCAATATCCAGGCTTCCTTGCACCAAATGCCCCAGCTCGATAATATCGTCATGACCGGACGCGAATCCGACGCTGAGCGTCATCGGCAGCTTCTGGTCCATCGTGATTTCGCGCACTTCGTCGAGCAGATCGAACCGGGTCTGCTCAAGCTCCTTGAGCGAGCCCTGATTGGTGATGACCATATAGCGATCGGATGAGAGCCTGCGCAGGAGCAGTCCGTGCCGCTGCGCCCATTCGTTGATCTCCCGCGTGACCTTGGACAGCATCAAGGCCCGCTGCTGTTCGTCCATCCCCTGGGCGACCTCTTCCAGATTGTCCATCAACACGATGCCAAGCGCAGGCTTCTCCTCTTCGTAACGCTTATTGAGCGTCCACGCATCGGTCACATCGCGCACATAGATCATGCGTTCCTTCGGCCGGCACTCCAGCTCGTAGACGCGTCCGCCGATGGAAGTCTCGATCAGCGGCGCTTCCGCCTTCTCTTTGTCCTTCTCCTTGGCATGCTGCTGAAGCACGGGAAACAACTGCCCCAACGAATCGCCGACGACGGAGGGCCGTCCGGTGATCGAAGCGATATAGGCGTTATGCCATTGCACTTCCTTGTCTTCATTATAGAGGATGATGCCGAACGGCAGATGGCTTAATACGTCCTGGCCCGCGCCTTTCATCCGGTAACCCAGGGTCAGCACGTAATCGTTCAGGTCCTTGCGGAACGCCCGCTCGGCGAGTACTCCGAATACGCCGACAGCTCCGCCCAGTACGAGACCCAGCAAGCCAAGCAGCCACTGGTACCAGGTCAGCGCCACCGTAAGCGCGAAGATCAGCACCAGCGCCCATACGATATGCATGCCATGCCACCGATTCACGAGAAACTTGGGCATCTCTCACATCCGCTCCCGTTCCTTATTTCGCAAAATAACGACGCAGCGGGAAAGCCACATCCAGCAATCCGATCAGATAGAACGGCGGAAACAGCACGACCGGCACCGCCAGCAGGACGGGGACGGCCTTGTGCCAACGCTTGGCATCCGCCAGGAAGAAGAAGAAGCCGATCGCCTGGACGACGAACGCGAAGCGCAGCACCGGCACGAGATTGGCGATGATCACCGCCCAGAAGCCGTCGCCGCCCTCCGGCACTGCGAAAGAAATCACGTAGGCGATCAAATAATACCAGACAAGGCTGCGGGGAAGCCGCCATGTCTTCGCCTGGGCCAGGCCGGGCACCTCGATGCCGCTGCGGCGAAGTCCCCAGCGCGCAAGTCCGTGCGTGATGATCGCGAACAAGAAGGCGCCGAGCAGGAGCAGCATCGGCAGCATCGTGACGATGGCGTCGCCGAGTGCGGACGCCGTCTCGGCGGCCCATCCCGCTTCGAACATGCCGGAAGTCTCGAACTGCTCGAGCGATTCCCGGAACATTCCGGCCAATTCCTTCGCCAGGTCGAGGCCGAGCTGCAGCGAGAATATCACGAGCTCGAGCAGCAACTGCGCGAGCAGGACGATGAATCCCCCGAGCAGCACATGCCAGGCTTTTTTGCGCTTCTTATACATATATCCCATCACGATCGAAGGGATGAGGAAAAATAAAAGCATGATGAGCGCCACCAGCCCGTAAGCCCCGCTGAGCACGTAAGCCGCCGCGCCGATCACGGCGACATGGCCGGCGAATGACAGCGGCCGCAGCATCGTGAAGAGAATGGCCAGCGGAGCCATCAAGGCGAATATCGTCACAGCCTTGAGCGGCGTCAGCATCGACAGCAGAAGCACGAGCGAGACGAGGCTCCAGGCGAGCGGCCTCCAGCGGTTATCCAATCGTGTCACCTCTTGCGGATCCATGATCTGGTTTCCCGGACATCCGATAAGGCCGCGGGACTCCCGTAAAAGTTGCAAACCTCATTATATCACAAGCCGAAACGGCTTACATCAAGTAAGTAAAAACGACTTCGTCCTTCAAGGACCGTGCCGCTTTCCGAAAATACCAGCCTAACGGTAATGGGTGAAACCTCTGAAAACAGATTAAACCGTTAACCCTTGGGGGAGGCGACCACAGCGACTAAATGCTCCAGCCGACCACCGTCCTTTGCAGAGGAGGTCGTTTTTATCGAAGACGATTCAGAAAAGGATATCTGCTTGTTATGCCTTCCGAATTGCAAAAAAATAAGAACGCCCGCCGCTTTGGACGAACGTTCTTCCCGGATGCCGGCTACCTGGACAGCGAATCGGCCAGCCAGCCGAATCGGCCGGATCCGCCTGAACGGCCCGGCCGTTCAGGCTTCGCGCATCATGCGAGACTCCTGCCTGCCGTCCGCCGGCGCGAGCAGCCGCGCGCAATAGTCGATAATGTCGCTGCGGCGTACGATGCCGATAAAATGATTCATATCATCCACGACGGGCACGAAATTTTGCGTCTTGGCCAACGTAATCAGGTCGATCATCTCGGCGTCGATGCGCACGGCGCGGTTGTTCAGCCGCATCGGCACTTCCGACAACGAGACGCGGTGCAATTGGTCAAACGATAAGTCCGGACGATTCTTGAGGAACCACAGTAGATCTCCTTCGGTCACCGTACCCCGGTATTCGCCGGAATCGCCGATGACGGGCACTGCCGTGTAGCGGTGATGTTCCATTCGTTCCAAAGTCTGCCGCAAAGTGGCGTTCTCATGAACACTGACGACTTCCTGCTTGGGCAATAAGAAGAATGCGATATTCATTGGATCTCTCCTTCTGACGATGGCGGAAACCTGATCGCAGCCTCCTCTATTATAGCACGAGAAGCGTTGCCTTCCCAATCGATCAATTGTACGCTCTTGCAGCAGAATCTTCCTTTTCCTCAGCCTTCTCCTGCTCGCCGACCGCTCCCGGCGCCGACAATCGGTCGGATGCCGTGTCCGGATCCAGCCATTGCGCAATCGCCGTCTTCACGGCGGCAAGATCCGCTTCATCCGCCTCGTAATACCACAGATTGTCCGGCCCCATCCGCTTGCCCTCGCCTTTGAGGGTATAGCTCGTGATCGCATGATCGATTTGCAAAAAACGTTTCACCAGGTCCGTCATATCGGAAGGAACAATGTCGGTGCGAAAATGATCGCCGATGATCGCGAGCAATTCCGGGATCTTGTTCCACTGCTGCAGCGATGCCGCCTTGTGGATCAAGGCGTCCAGGAATTGCCGGGTGCGCTCCGCGCGCGACATGTCGCCGCCGGCATCCTCCCGGTAGCGGACGAAGTTCAGCGCGTCCCTGCCGTCATACTTCGGCTGGTTCGCTTTGATCGTGAATTTCTCGTGATCGGCCTGCTTGTTGACGATGTCCTGCGTAATCGGCAGCGCGATGCCGCCCAGTTCATCCACCGCTTTCACAAATCCCTGGAAATTGATCGAGGCATAATGGTCGACCGTCGCACCCAACAGCTCCTCTACCGAGGCGACTGCCATCTCGGGGCCGCCGAACGCGTACGAATGCGTAATTTTGTCCATCGTCCCTTTCCCCACGATCTCGGCGTAGGTATCCCGGGGGATCGATACCATCAGCACGCGGCCATCCTTCGGACGTACAACCGTATAGATCAGCGTATCGGAACGCCCCCTCTCGTTGCCCCGGGCATCAACGCCCATGAGCAGCACGCTGAACGGCCGAACTTGGGCATCATCCTCCGCTTCCCCGGACGGCGTCTGCGATGGAGCAGGATGATTCGGAAGCGGCTCATACGAGTCCGCAAGCCGCTCTTCCACATCTTTGGACAGCAGCCGATCGAACCCCCATGATGCCAGAGCCCCCCGATTCGCGTAACCGATCGCTGCCGCCAGCATAACGATCGTCAGCAGACCGACCAGCACGATTTTTCGCTTGCCGAGCTTATATGTGAAGTTGAACTTGTTCATCAAGCCATCACTCGCTTTCCCTATCGATTCGGTCTGCCTGGACTTGCCTTCTTGCAGACCCTCAAGCTATACGAACCGGCCGGCGGCGAAGTTGCTTCATGCTACGAATTGTTTCCGGGCAGCTTCAAAACCTCGTCTTGAATTTGTTCAAAAATTGTATAGGTAACGTGGCCTATAATGAACACAATAAAGCCTGAACAGGAGGACACCATGCGCGAAGCCCATCCGGCAATCGAATTTGACAACTGCGATCTCGGGGAATTATTCCGCTCAAGCGCCGCCCAGCCGACGCCTGAGCTTTCCGGTGCGCGCATACTGGTGCTTGCCGGCGATCGCGACGTATGCGATGCGATCAGGCATTGGCTGCTGCTGGACCGTTTCGTCCCCGAATCCGTCTCTTGCCCCCGCGAAATCGAAAGCATCCAAAGCTCGCTCGACAAGTTCGACTTGCTGATCATCGATGCCGCAAAGCCCGACTGGCCGGGCTTCGAGCTTTGCCGGCGCATTCGCGAGGAGCACCCGCTGTTCAGGTTGCCCGTTCTGATGATGACTTCCCGGACACGCCCGGAAGACGCTGTCGCCGCGCTGTCTGCGGGCGCCAACGATTCGCTTCCCGCTCCCGTCGATGCGAATGAATTGCAGCTCCGCGTCCGCCATCTGCTGACGATCAAATCATCCGCTACCGAATTCATCCGCATGGAGCTCGCATTCCTGCAAGCGCAGATCAAGCCGCATTTTCTATACAACACGCTCAGCTCCATCGCGGCTCTCAGCGAAGAGAACCCTGCCGTGATGCGGCTGCTGCTCGACCGCTTCGGCGCTTATTTGCGCGAGACGCTCCGGCTCGACAACCTGGAACCGCTCGTTCCTCTGCGCCAGGAGATGCAATTGGTCCAATCTTATTTGGAAATCGAGAAAATCAGGTTTAACGACCGATTGCATACGACGATCGCCATAGACGATGATGTAAGTAATGTGCTCATTCCCCCGCTATCGATACAATCCTTGGTAGAAAATGCCGTGCGGCATGGCCTTATGACCCGCAAGCGCGGCGGATACTTGGCCGTGTCCGCCCTGCCCGAAGGGGACGCCTGCCAGGTTCGCGTACAGGATGACGGCATCGGCATCGCCCGGGCCGCGAACGCCTGGCACAAGCGCGGCAGCAACGTCCGCGGCGGCGGCTTGTCCAATATCGACCGGCGTCTCAGGATGATCTACGGCACCGGACTTGACATCGTCAGCGACCCGACATCCGGAACCCGCATCTCATTCATCATCCCGCTGGCAGGAGGAGCTTCTTATGAAAGCCATCTTAATTGACGACGAGCCGTTAGCGCTGCGAGACCTGGAGCGGCAAATCCGCAAAATCGGGGGCGTGGACATCGCGGCCACCTACTACGACCCGATCGAGGCGATCGCGGAGCTGCATGCGACCCGTCCCTGCGTCGTTTTCATCGATATCGACATGCCCGACTTGAACGGATTGGAAGCGGCCGAGCAGATCCTGTCGTTCGATCCTTCCATTGATGTCGTCTTTGTCACCGCTTATGAAGAATACGCGGTCAAAGCGTTTGACCTCAATGCCCTGGACTACCTGCTGAAGCCGCTCAATCCGGAGCGTCTGTCCCGCACCCTGGAACGGATCGTGCAGCAGAAGAAGCCCGCACGCAAAGAAGCATCGAGCGTGCCGCCCCTGATCCGCAGCTTCCAGCAAGCGTCGATTGAATACGGGCAAGCCGAGACGTTCCACTGGCGCACGACGAAGGCTCAGGAGTTGTTCGCTTATTTGGTGTACCGCCGGCATCAGCAGGTGCGCAAGGACGTGCTGATCGAAGTGCTGTGGCCCTACATCGAGATGAAGCGGGCGTATTCCTTGCTCTACACGACAATCTACCAGTTGCGCAAATCGTTCGAATCAGCCGGTCTGCCTTTCCAGATCAAGAGCTCCGGCAACGGCTATTCCATCTATTTGGGCAATGCCGTACTGGAGGCGGAGGAATGGGAAGACGGCTTGAATGCCGCGTCGGCGCTGGACGCGCAATCGTTGCCTCGTCATTTGCAGCTGATGGAGATGTACAGGGGAGACTTTCTCGCGGATCACGATTACCCGTGGGCGGACATCGAGCGGGAGCGGCTTCGCACGCTATGGTACCAGCACGCGCTGAGCGTCGGCCTGTACCTGCAAGAGAGCACGCGACTGCTCGAAGCGGCGGCCGTGCATTTGCGCATCCAGAAAGTCTACCCGCACAGCGAGAGCAATTACTGGACACTCATCCAGCTGTACGCGAAGATCGGAGACCGCAACGCCGTCATGCAAGCTTATCGCCAGTTCGTTGAAATGCTGGAAGAGGAATACGGCGAGGAACCGTCGGAGGAAATGGCGGAGTGGTACGAGCAGTGGCTGGAGGAGAACGGAAACTGAGCATGCGGGGATCAGCGAACCCGGATAAGAGATCGGCATCGATTCTCTCGGGTCCGGGTTTTGTGTGTTTTAGCTTGCACCCGGCTATTCCTCTTGCCCGAACACGGTCGAAAGCCCGATCGACAGGCAAGGCACCGTCAAGGATGCAAGATTATCCTCCTCCGTCCAGGTCTTGGCAAGCCGGTATTCACCGTCGATAAGCACAAATTGATCCACGAGCCGATAGACGGGATCGACCAGCCAATATTCCGGAACGCCGAAATTCTCGTAGGCGGCTTTCTTGATCGTCTTGTCATTGCGCGCCGTGCTGTCCGACAGTATTTCCACGACCAGGTCGGGTGCGCCGTACACGTAACCGTCTCTGATGATCCCCTTGTTCTCCTTGCGGACGTACAGGATGTCCGGCTGCAAAATGTTATCTTTGTCGAAATGGACGTCCATCGGGGCGATCAGAATAACTCCGTCCTGCGCACAAGAAGCATGAAACGCGACATGAAGCTGCCCAAGCACGTTCTGGTGAACGAATTTCGGCGAGGTCATGAAGTCGTAGCGCACGCCTCCGATGATTTCGTATCTTTCATCGATGAAATAAGTGCCGTGCGTTTCCTTTACTTTTGGCGATTTCTTCCGATTACCGTCACTCATTTTGCCAACCTCCCCCTCGCTAACAAGTTCAATAACCAAGAAAAACGGCTTCGTCGTCCTTCTATGGACGGTACTGTTTTTCGAGAAAGATAAGCTTAACAATAAGGGGTGAACCTTATAAAGTCTTATCTTTTTACGAAAACACCCCGCAAAGCAACACGGATCGCGTCCTGCTTCACGGGGTGCTTCCCCAGCTATTTCCCCTTATTATGGGCATATGTTGCATATTTGTCAAGTTCACGCAATCTGCTTGTCAATATACCCGAACCTCGACCAGTTCATAGCGCGAGCAGCCGTTGGTGCTCTCCAGCACGAGCCGCAGCTTCGACAGCGGGAGCGGCTGCTCGAAGCGATGCACCCTGCGTCTCCTCCGGTTGTCCGTCCCCTTGCCGACCGCTTGCCAGGCGCCGTCTGCAAACGCCTCGATGCGGTAATCCTTGACCAATTCCGGAATGACGTCGAACGAAGTTCTGTGATGATGAAGGTTGATCAAGTCTTCGTTCACGTCGTCGTTGAAGACGAGATGAACTTCCGTCGCCGTAACCGGCCCCGCCGTCCAACTGAGTTGCAGCCATTGCTCCTCACCGTCCGGCACCGGCTTCGACACCCACATGTGCGGGATGCCGTACGGCCGGCGATAGCCGTCGATGACGCGCCGCGGACGATAGACGCCCGTCTCCGAGGCGGTCCGGAAGCACGCCGGCTTGCGCACGTGCTTGCGCATCGTCCATTCCACGACAGGCTGGCTGGCATCGTGTTCCTCCAGCGCCGCGACGGCGCGCGGCGCGAAAGCGCGGGTGAAGCTGAGCACGCCGGTCATCGGTTCATGCGACAGATGCAGCCGGACGTGCGGGTTCGCTTTTACGATGACGAAGGCGTTTTGCGGCTGCTCCGGCTCCCAATCCAGATCGAACCGGACCCACTGGCGTTCGCCCGCCTGCACATGCGCTGCTGCGCCGCATTCCTGCCGGGCAGGCACATAATTTTCCGCACGCCCCGTCGACCAGAGCTCCACGGTCATCTCGACCGCCTCCGCGGCGTCAACCAGCATTTCCAATCCCTGCAGCCGATCCACGGGGAACAAGATGCCGAAGTCGTCCGTCAGTTCCTGCGTCTCGTCCGAACGTTCGATCCCGATCCGCTTCGCATAGCTGGATGCCTCTACCTCGGCGAGGCGCGCCAAGTCGGCCGGGTCCGCATTGGCTACGCCGATCAAAGCCGCGTCCTGACGCAGCAGCGTCTGCTGCAGCTCGGTCATTCTCTCCTGCGCCAACTGCCTGGGCGATACGCCGTGCTGTGCGCACAGCGCCGCTCCCGTGCCAGCCGCCTCCCCGATGACCGCGCACGTCGCCATGACGCGAGTCGTGCCGAACGCGACATGCGACGCACTGATGTTGCGCCCGGCCATCAGCATATTGCCGACATTGACCGAGTACAGCGAGCGGAACGGAATATGATAATTGCCGTCCATGAATTGATGCTTCGAGCCGCTCTCTTCCGCGTACATCCCTTGCGGCGGATGCAAGTCGATCGACCAGCCGCCGAACGCGACCCGGTCCTCGAACTCCCGCTGCGCCAGGATATCGTTCTGGTTCAGCACATAGTCCCCGACGAACCTGCGGTATTCCCGCTTGCCCGGCAGCGCTCCGATCCATTCGAGCGTCATGTTGTCCGCATCGAATTGACCCGAGTTCTTGATATAGTCCCAAATCCCGTAGATCGCCGACCACAGCTCATCCCGAATTCGCTCATTGTCGTGCACCGTATCGAGCTCGCCGCCCCATTCGATCCACCAATAATGGCAGCCGGAATCGCCGCTGCGGATGACGCGCCGAATCGGGATCGAAGTCTGCGTGATATCCTTGGCGAAGCTGGGCGGCACGTACTTCACCGGGCGCCCCTCGTCCCGCGTATAGAACAGAATCGTGCTGCCGAGCGTGATGTCGTCCGACTCGTCCGGCGCCCACGCCTCTCCATACTCCGAGCGGGCTTCCCGCCCGATTCGATATTTCGCCCCGGCCAGGAATCCGACCAAGCCGTCTCCCGTGCAGTCGATGTACTGCGGGCTTTCGAAGCGGATCCGCCGTTCCGAGCCCATCATCCAGCCGATCACGGCTGTGATCCTGCGATCGTCCGCAGGTCCTTCCGCTTCCACTTCGTGCACGTCCGTATTGAGGTATAACGCGATGTTCGGCTCCGCCTTCACCGTCTCCAGCACGACCAGGTCCCAATAGTAGGGATTGCCCTCCGGATTGCGATACTGATTCTCCACGAACATCTCGCCCATGATGCCCGTCTCCCTCGCATATCGATGGACGCCGTGAGCCGTTGCGCCGCATACCCACACCCGGACCTCGCTGCTGGAATTGCCCCCGAGCACCGGCCGATTCTGGATGAGCGCGACTTTGCTGCCCAGCCTCGCCGCCGCGACGGCCGCGCATACGCCGGCCAGCCCTCCCCCGATCACGGTCACGTCTACCTGTACCGTCTCGTTCCGCATCTTGCTCCCCACACCTCCACATATCTTTAATTTCATGATAGTATTGGGTGTGTGGTTGTAGAATAGATGGAATTTCCCTGTTTGTGTCTATAATTTCAGTGATCATCATCGTTGGCTGGAATTTAAACTGTAGCGGAAGAGAGGGGCGGATAGCGGTGGGAGTCACGATGCCGAAGCTGGTATCCCATGTCTATTGGCTGCGCAAAGAAGCGTTCCTGCTTGCTTCGGATGTCTACGAGGAATGGGTCCTGTTCGCGCTCGAAGAAGGGGCGTTCCGCTATCGGATCGGAGAGCAGGAGGAGGGACATGCCGAGCCGGGCGACATTATCGTCTGCCCGCCCCGCCATGCGTTCGCCAGGGAAACGATCGTCCCCGTCGACTTTCACTTCATCAGCTTTGAAGCTCCTGCTTCGCCGACGCTGCCTGCCGGCAAAGTCCGCTTGTCCCGGCAAGCCCGGCTCGCCGACGATTGCGCCCGGCTGCGCGCCCATGCGCATGGACGCTCCGAGTTGTCCGGCATGATGCGCGCCCATATGCTGCAAGATTTATGGCTCATGATGCTGGAGGAAGCTTCGGCTTCTCCGCTGCACGGCAGTTATGCTGCCGCAGGGGCGGACCCGGTCATGCGGGCGGTCAAAGCCGACCTGGAGGAACGTGCCTTTCATTCGATGAAGTTGAAGGAGCTCGCGGCCCGTCACCATATGACGCCCGTCCAGTTGACCCGGCGGTTTCAGGCATGCTTCGGCATCAACCCGGGCGAGTATGTCACCGATCTGCGAATGCGCCGGGCGGGAGAGCTGCTAACTGAATCGAACCGAACCGTCGAAGACATCGCCGCAGCGTGCGGATACGAGAGCGGGTTCTACCTGAGCCGGGTGTTCGCGAAACACATGGGGCTAAGCCCGTCGCGCTACCGGGAGAAGTACCGGATGTAGGTCTACTCTCCATCAGTCCAGCAAATCGCTCCCGAGTCAGCATGATGTTTACTCTTAATCGTCGCTTTTGCACGTGCTAACCCGGCCAAACCCGGCTGCAGCACCACAACCGCCTCCTTTGCGCGTGCGAACCCGGTAGACCCGGTTGCGGTATCACTACCGCCGCCTTTGCGCGTGCGAACCCGACCAAACCCGGTTGCAGCACCACAACCGCCTCCTTTGCGCGCGCTAACCCGGCCAAACCCGGCTGCAGCACCGCAACCGCCTCCTTTGCGCGCGCGAACCCGGTAAAACCCGGCTGCAGCATCACAACCGCCTCCTTTGCGCGCGCGAACCCGGTAAAACCCGGCTGCAGCATCACAACCGCCTCCTTTGCGCGCGCGAGCCCGGTAAAACCCGGTCTCAGCACCGCAACCGTCTCCTTTGCGCGCGCGAACCAGGTAAAAGAGACTGTCGATTAATTGTGGATCGGGCAGAACAACTTGTGCAGGCAGCGCAACGGAACCCAGAAGCTTTAATCGGCAATAAAGGGTGTTTGGGAAAAGCTAACGGAACGGAGGGCTTTTATTAGCGGGAAACATGGCCAGAATCACTGGAAAACCGCGGAATAACGGCGCTGTGTTCCGTTGAAACCCAGAACGGAAGCCTCTTCACCGGATAAAGGCTCTGTGTTCCGTTACGATGGATGGCTAGGCGAAAGAGCGATGCTTCCGTGCAGAATGCATGCTGTTATCCATTAATCGACAGTCTCTAAAACCCGGTTACAAATCTTTTTTATGGCTGTGTTCCGCTTCAATGATGCTTATGACCCCGATCCCTCTGGGATACAAAAATCGGGAACCGGTAGATGGATTTCTCCCCTTATTTCAGTTGCCTTTCCGTGCTGAATGACAGATAAGAGGATTTCTCCAGTTATTATTCGTCCAGTTATCGCTGCTACACCGTTTGGGGCAGAAATAAATGGATGATTCCATTTAATCAAAATTTCGGATGATGATCGCAACCATTTTAATGGACTTTTCCAGTTATCTCAGCAAGCCTCAGCAACAAGTAGTATCACCTAAGCCACAACCATCCTGAATTTAGCCTTTTTTATAGAAACGGCCGGGATGCGAGCGTAATATCCTCTGCGCGCAGCGGCACGGAATAGACGCACACGTTCCGGATGGCACCGTCGAATGCAGCACAGCCTGCCGAATCGCCGAACGCGTCCTGTCCGAATCGACCGCCGTAACCCCCTGCGCTGTCATGGCTTCTCACCAACACGAACGAAGCCGCTTCTTGTGCACCAAGAGCTCCGTTCGCGTACAGGGATAGCACCCCTTCATCAAAAGTCAGCGCCACGTCCTGCCATTGCGACAACTCGAACCCGTTCGCATCCACAGCCGCCACCAACCTGACCCCGTTCGAGCAGACAGCCGCCTCCAGCCGACCGGCCCGAATGCGCAGAGCCAGCCCGTTGTCCGCGTCTCCCTCATCGTACAGCACCTGCGTGCCTGACCGCGAATTCGCACGGACCTGCATCGTCACAGTGCGAAGGCCGAACGCATCGTGCAGGAAGCCGCCCTCCTCCCAGGCAGCGACCCGCACCGGGGCATAAGTTGTCGTCGGATAATGTGCCAGCAGCGCGTACCGGTTCAACAAACGGGCGAGCTCCGCCCCGGATACGGGAAACACAGTCGCATGCCGCGCCCGGTAAGGAAACCGGACCTGGTCCGCATCCAACTCCCTGGACCAATGAATCATGTCCTCCGATTCCATGACGCCGAATTTGCCGTATGCCCAGTAATCGTACAACAGCAGCCACTTCTGCTCGGCCTCGATCCACAGGAATTCCGGACCTTCTGTATAATCCGGCGTTTGCACTCCCGGTATCGTCTTGTAAGGGCCCTCCAGCCGATCGGCGACGGCCAGATAGTTCATAGGCGGCTGAGGATGCTGATGCGGCTCATAGACGTGGGCCTCGTCCTTGACCGCCATGTAAAACTTCCCGTCATGCTCGGCCAGACTGGCATCGATGGTCTGAAAGCCCGGATCGTAGAACAGCTCAGTCTTGGAGAACGTAACCCAATCCTTCGTGCGCGCCGCATAGTGCTTGCTGTTGCTCAGATTCGTCCCGGTGCTGGATGCCCAATACACGAGGAACTCTTCCGTCTCGGGATCGCAACTGAATTCAGGCGCCCAGCAGTTGACCGTATTCGGGATGTCCGCCATCAGCGGAAGCGCTCTTTCATCCGTCCAATGAATCAAGTCGTCCGAAACCGCGTATCCGATCGACGGTCCGCGTGGACGAGTCGTGAACACGATGCGCCATCGCCCGTCCGGCCCGCGCCCGATGAACGGATCGCGCAGCACTCCTTCGCCAAGCGTCGCCGCCCACACCGGCTTATTCTCATTCAATTCGTACCAATGCCTGCCGTCCCGGCTATAGGCATAATGCAATTGCTCCACTTTGTGCGTCTGCCCCGGCCCGGAACGGAAATACCCCATGATATAAGCTTTGCCCTGAGAGTTGCCGTTTGAAGTCATCATTTGGATCTTGTACCTCTTTCCATCGTGTGGTTGAACGCCCGCCAAATAGACGACGCTGTCGCCTATTTGCCTCACCGACCGCCGCTCCCCGACATTTAGACGACCTTGTCGTGCAGCGAAGCAGGACGCCTCCCAAGAGACATCCTGCTTCGCGAACCCGCCCGGACGGAAGAACCGTCACTTCCGCGCGTTAAAAATTTCGTTCACTTCCCGGGTCAACTGCTCTCCGCCGCCTGCGAGCCAATCGCTCGCGGCCTTGTCGATCTCCTCCATCGGAGCATCGCCTGTGATGACCTTGGCCATGGAAGACATCCACTTCGTATTCAGCGTCGCGAAATTATACTTCGTATAAGCCTCGGTCTCTGCCGCCAAACCCAAGCCGGGATTCGGCCAGTCGAACCGGTCGTTGTTGTCCAGCCACTGCTGGACTTCCTTCACGTAATTCTGGTCGTTGTATTTATGAAGCTGAATCCCTTTGTCCGCACGGCGGAAGAAGTTGATCGAAAGCAGATTGCCCGCGTTCTTCGTTTCGAGCTTCTCGAAGGTGCCGTCGGCATTTTTCTTGTAATCCACACCTTCTACGCCTTCCTTGATCAGGTCGTAGCCTTCATCGGAGAGCATGTAGTCGAGCAGCTTCAGAATCCGCTGCTGCTTCTTCGGGTCGGCCTTGGCGTTAATGACGATCTTCGCCTGGCCCATGCCGTCCGTCTGCAAAGCCCGGATACCGGTCGGACCGGCCGGCGGGAGCAGTTGGACAAGCTTGGCTTCCGGGAAATTCTTCTGAATGTTCGGCTCGTCCAGTCGCAGCGCCTCGTTCGGATTGACCCGCTGAATGCCGACTTGCCCGTTCCACAGCTTGTTTCTCGCATCGGCCGGCTTCATGACCAGGAAGTTCTTGTCGAGTACGCCCTCGTCATACGCTTTGCGCAGAAATCCGATGAACGCCTTCAACTCCTCCGTCTGAACCTGCATCGCCACAAGCTTGCCGTCCACGAGCGCCCATTCGTTGCCCAGGCCGAACGCGCCTTGCAAATACTCCGCATTCTCGAACTTGCCCGCGGAATTCACGATAATCGAAAATCCTGTCGTGTCATCCTTGTTGTTGCCGTCCGGATCTTCGGTCACGAACGCTTTGGCCACGTTGTAGAACTCGTCGACCGTCGTCGGCATCTGCAGATTCAGCTTGTCCAGCCAATCCTGGCGAATCGACAGCGAGAACAGGTGAGGAATGCTGTAATAAGGAATGCCGTAATAATGATCCTTGTCGTTCAGTTCATTCCATGCTTCCTCCGGAAGATGCCGGGTCAGATTCGGGTAGGAAGCCAGCGACGGCTTGACGTCCAGGAAGACGCCTTTATCCCGCCACTGCATGTAGTCCTGGGGAGTGACCCGATACACGTCCGGAAGGCTGTTCGAAGCGGCGAGGACGCTGACCTTGTCATTGTAGCTCGCCCCGGGAATCCACTGGATGTCCAGCTTGATATTCAGCTTTTCATTGAGCTTCTTCACAAGCTCCGAATCGTTCCCCGGCCCGATCTCCGCATATTGCGGCACCATGAGCGAGATGTTCATCAATTCCGTGCCGTCATCGATACTCTCGTCCGCCGTGCCGGATGGCGCGGGCGACTCCGAAGCCTGCCCCGAAGACGCGGGAGCGGACGAAGACGGAGAAGGCGATGTCTCTGTGTTTTTGCCGGAAGAGCAAGCAGAGAGCGTGCCCAAGGTTAAAGCGAGAACCAATATCCACGTCAGTTTCTTCATCGTTGTTCAATCCCCTTCAAGATTGGAGTTTGATCGTAATGCGAGCGACCGATCCCGCCGGCATCGCGAGCTCGGCCGGGCCATCCGCAGAGGCCGCCAATTCCGATTCCGTCATCCGATAGCTTGTCGTGCGGTACCAATCTTCCTGTCTTGCAAAAGGTGATTCAGCGTGCTGCAGCAGCACCGACATGCGGGCGGCGCCCGCCGGCCAATCCCCTTCGATCGACAAAGTGCGGGCAGCTTTCAGATCGCGATTAGCCGCGAACAGCACGATCTCGTTCCCGTCGTCCGACAGAACGGCTGCGGCGTCGATGTGCGGGATATCGTTCATCGGTCGGATGCGAACCCAGGTTTGCGGCATATCGAAGCCGGTGGCTTCTTCCGTGCCAAGCGCCAGACTGCGCCAGCCCGTGTCCGGCCGCTGGAATACCTCGGCATAGAACCGGGAGGTGTCATTGCCCGGATTGACCGGCCGCATATCGACCGGGTACGCCCGGTAATAGAGCGTATTGTCCCTCTGATAAGCAAATTGGACCGCATCGCCTTGCCGGATGAAAACATTGAACATGGAAGAGACATAGCAGGCGTGCGCCATCGTCTCATACTCCGCCTTGGGCCAGTCCGCATCCGTCTCCGGCTCCAGGTTCCATTCGCCGATCTCCAGGGCGAGCGGCTTGAAGCCGTACCCTTCGGCCAATTGCTTCAATTCCCGGATCAGCGTCTCATACTGGGTCGGATACGCGACCAGCACCTGGTTGTAGAAGACGGGGTCGGCCCGGTTCTCGTTCAACCACTCCTCCCGCAAGCCGGGATCGCGAATGCCCCTCGTATATTGATGAATATCCAGTCCGTCGATAAAGCCGGGGCCCGCGATTTCGAACAACCGGCGATTCCAGATCGGCGGCTGCCCCGGGATCTCCGAATAGTCGACATACATCGGGTCCGCGCCGGATGCGATGATCGTCACACTCGGGTCCGCCCGCTTCATCGCTTCGTAATAGACTTGCAGCCGCCGGGCATGATCGATCGAGTTCGTATAGCCGAACTGGTAATCCCCGTAGCTCTCGTTGCCGACCTGCCACAGCTTGACCCCCCACGGCTCGGGATAGCCGTGCTCGGCGCGCAGCTTGCCCAGCGGCGTGTCGACGGACCCGTTGACATACTCCACCCATTCCGCCGCCAGCTCCGGAGGCAGGTCATAGCTGAATCCGGCGTTCAGCACCGGCTCCGCTCCAACCAGCCGGCAGAAGTGCAGAAATTCGTTCGTGCCGAAATAGTTCGGCTCAAGGCCTCCCCAGTTCAGGTTGTCCCGGACCGGACGCCGCTCCCAAGGGCCGATGCCGTCCTTCCAGTTGTATTCGTTGGCGTAATTGCCGCCCCACCGGATGGAGGTGACCCGGTAGCGCTGGAGCAGCTCGATCGTCGCCCTATTGAACATTCCGTCCACCGCATCTCCCGACGCCAGCATCACCCAATCCAGATCGACCTCCGCGTCTCCCTCCGCTTCGGCGGTCAGGCTTAGCCGATATTCCCCGAAAGGAGAGTCGGCGTAGCGATACTCGCTCATCCGGCTCAGTTCGAGCCCGATATCGTACCGCTTCCAATCCGCTCCGAGCTCCATGACGGATTCGGCCAGACTCGCGCCCGCTTTGTCCTCCAACGCGGCACGGAGACGAACCCCTGAGCCCAAAAAAGCGCGCGCATGCAACTGCAGACGATAGCTCAGCGTCCGTTCGTCGGCCAGCGTAATCCGCTGGGCGATGCCTCTTCCGCCGCATCCTTGCGTCAGAAGAATCCGCTGGCAGCGCTTGCCTTCTTGCTTGCCGTGAATGCCGTCTTCCGGCTGCGCGAACGCGTCGTCCTCCCCGCCGACCGGCTCCCACGGATACGCCAGTCCGGGGATGCGCGGCGTATCTCTGTACATGATTTCGGTCCGCATCGTCCACGGCAGATTCGTGCCGTCTTTCTTGCGTTTCGAGTGCCACTGCTCGAACGATCCGTTGGCGATGCAATCCTCCACGATGCCCGGGTAAGTATCCCTCCCGTTCATTTCGAAGAACTTGCCGAAGATCCGCTTGTCGACCGTCCACTCGCTTGTTCTCTCAGCTGTCCGTTCCACCCGTACGCGCAGACCCAATGCCGCCCCTCCTCGCATAGACTGAATGAACTTGCTGATTCCAGTATGCGGCTTGATCGCGCTTATTTCGTTACACAGAAACTCGAAATGTTATCCGATTCCATTGGATGACGCTCCCGATTCCCCAATCCGCGCCTCCAGCACGGTTACCGAATGCGGCGCCAATTCCGCTTCCCACGCGGCCCCCTCCAAGCTCACGCGGCGGGCGGATTCCGTCAACATATTCGGTTCGAATACCGTATTGCAGGCTTCATAATGGGGCCCGACCAGCTCCCGCACGACCGCCTCCTCCGACGGCTGCCATCGCGACAGATCGCACGTCAATGCGATACGGTCCAGCGAACGATTGACGATGTACAGCATCAGCGTATCGCGGTCCTCGTTCAGACAACATACGACATCCAGCTTGTTCAGTGCGTCAAGCGCAAGCGTTAGCGGGGGCGCAGTTGCACCCGCCCGGAACGTGTCGCAAGCGACTTCCGTCGTCACCAGGCGATGCGGCTTGCGCCCCGCGTACATCTTCAGCATGTGATACGTCGCCGTTCCGAAGACGACCTCTCCCCGGCCGCTCCAGCCCGCCGTTTTCATCCGTTCGTAACCGTCGCCCACGCGGATGCAGCCGCCTACCCAGCCGTTCACCAGGTCGGAGAAGTTGGCGATCCGCACGAGCCGGCTTTGGCGCATCATCTCGTTCAACATGCATGCATTGGCAACGGCGGCTTCCAGCGTATGCGCGTTCGGCAAGTCCGGATTCGGGAAATACATCGTATTCCACTCGGTCACCGCCACCTTGACGTGCGACAGCTCGGGCCGGCCGGCGACGATCTCCTCGATCTCCCCGAATATCGCTCTGGCCAGCTCCGGGAATGCCGCCATCGCCCGGAAGCGCTCCGGCCCGGCCGTCCGCGCGTCCAGCGGAAAGAAGTTCCGGCCCGGATACAGATGCAGCGTGATGAAATCCATCTTGTGACCGGCGAGCTCCAGCACCTTCCGGTTCCAGCCCGGAGCGAGCTCGTCCCTGGCCGTGCCGCAGCCCAGCAGCACGATCGACGGATCCTTCTCCTTCATCGCTTCCGCGAAGGCCAGATACTTGCCGGCGTATTGTTCCGGAGTGCATACTCCCGCTTGCCAAGGACCGTACATCTCGTTGCCGATCTCCCAATACTTCACCCTGTACGGCTCCGGATGCCCATTGGCAGCTCTTAGCGCGCCCATGGTCGTGCCGTCGGCATCGCCGTTGCAATACTCGACCCACCTCGCCGCCTCTTCCGCCGTTCCCGTCCCCATGTTGACGCAAATTTGCGGCTCGACGCCGAGCTGCCGGCATAGCTCCGCAAACTCGTCGGTACCGAAGTACTTATGCACCTGTCCGGCCTGCTCCCACGCCTCGTTCACGTAATTCGGCCGAAGCTCCGTCGGGCCGACGAAGTCCTCCCAGTGATACAAGCTGATATAATTGCCGCCCAGCCGCATGATGCCGCAGTTCAAGGCCGCGGCCATCTCGAACACTTCCCGCTTCAGCAAGCCGGTCTCCTGATCGGGCAGCAGGCTGACGTGATCGAACCAGACAAGGCCCGTCGACACCGAATCTTCCCATTCCGCGGGCGGCAGCGGCACGGCCCACACCTGCAATTCCGCGTCGGCGCACGATCGCGAAGCCCGCACGCTGCCGCGGAGGTCTGCCCATTGATGGCTGCCAACGCCTATCTCCAAAGACCCGAGCAATTCGCCGCTCCTCCGGTCCGTCAGCGAGACGCGCAAGCGGCCGATCTCCCTTGTCGCCCTCGCGATAATCCGCAGACGATACACCGCATCGCCCTTCACTTCGATCCGCTGGCCGATTCCCGCCTCGCTGCGGTCCTTGTTGAACAGCCTGATCCTCTGGCTATGGCCGCCATGACCCCGCGCCGCCGGTTCCAGCGCATATCGGGCATGCTTGCCGAAGCCGAGCGGGTACCAGCAGCCGGAGACGCCGTCCGCATTCGCATCTTCCTCTTCGAAATCCATATTGCGCAGCGGGTAAGCGAGCATCGCCGGCATATGATCGTCGATATCCTCGATGAAATTTCCGAATAAATAAGGGCTGACCGTGTGCCCGGACAGCTCCTTGCCCACAATAATCCGCGCTTCGCTCGTATGCGTCATGCCTCGTTGTTCTCCTCCCTTTCATCAGCACCGAACGCCGCCCCGTCTTTGCGCAGCGGCACCCGAATCGAGACGACCGTCCCCCTGTTTTCAAAGGAATCGATCGTGAGCCCGTAGCGGGGGCCGTGCTGCAATACCAATCGGGTGTGAACGTTGACGATGCCCAGCGACGGGCTGTCGATGAGCGACTCGCTCGTCTGCGCGGCGATTCCGTCCAGTTGCCGTCTCAACTCGTCCAGCTTGTCCGCCGCGATTCCGTTGCCGTTGTCCGCAACCTCGATTACGAGATCCTCCGACTCATGATAGGCGCTGACGATGACCGTGCCGCTGCCGCGATTCGGATCGACCGCATATTTCACGGCGTTCTCGACGAGCGGCTGAAGCGAGCACTTGACGATCCGTTCGTCCATGTATTTCTCATGCACGTAGAACCGGCTCTGAAAATGCTTCGGGAAACGAATCTTCACGATCTCCAAATACTTCTGCGCATGCTCAAGCTCTTCCCTGAGCGTAACGAACGTCTCCCGGATCGATGCCGTATAGCGGTAGTAGTCGCCGAGGTTCTTCGCGATCACCTGAATGCGCTCGTTCTTCTCGACATAGGCGAGGCTGTTGATGATCTCGAGCGTGTTATAGAGCAGGTGCGGGTTGATCTGGTTTTGCAGCGCCTGAATCATCGCTTCCTTCTGCCGCAGCACGATGTGCATCTCGTTCACTTTCATCCGGCTGACGGTCTCGATCAGTTGGCTGAGATGGCTCGTCATCCGGTTATAGCTGTGGCTGAGTTGCTGGATTTCATCCTTGCCGGGGACGACCTCTGCCCTCACGTCCAGGTTGCCTTGCTCCACCTGCTCCATCAACAGTCTCAATCGCCGCAGAGGGCGGGTGAACCGCTGCGCGACGAGCGGCACGACGATAAGTACGATAGCCGCGAGGATCAAGATGGCGGCCAGCGCCGCATCCCGCGCTACCTTGACGCCGCTGGCCATCTCCGCGAACGGAACCATGGCGACCAGCTCCCAGTCGGCCAATTGGGAATCGCTGCTGGAGACGAGCATCTCCGTCCCCTGGATAATCTGCACTTCAGACGGCCGATTCAGCTTCAATTCCGCCAGATTCGTCTCTCCGAGCGGCTTGCCAAGCAGGCCCCAATCCGGGTGATACACGACCGTGCCGTCCTTGGCCACGATGAAGAAGTATCCCTTCTTCGCCAGGGAAGAACGCACGATCGTCTTCTCCAGCTCGCCGATCCGCAAGTTGATGATCAGGTTGCCTGCCAGCTCCATCGTCTTGGTCGAATAGATCGGAAGCACGAGCGAGATCACGTATTTGCCCGTCCGCTCGGACAGGTGCGTCGGCAGCACCTTCAATCGCTCGCTCATCGGCATGCCGTACCAAGGCTCGTGGCGGTAAGGTTCCGCTGCGGTGTCGATATTTTGCAGGTTCGAGACCGTGCGGCCGTCCGCCGCGACCAGAAACATGCTGTCCACTTCGCTGTAGTTGAGCGCGACGTAATTGTTCATCACGTCCTGCAGGTCGGCCACCCTCGTCAGCGGCGCAGGCTCCGTGCTCGCCAGCCACCGCTGGATGATGCCCACGTACTCCGCCGAGCGGGTCAGGTCGTTGCGGCTGGGCAGCGGGCCGGCCAGCAGCGAGGAGACGGATATTTGCAGTTGTTGAAAATAAAGCTCGATCTGACGGTTCAAACGATACGAGGCATCGTCCGCGAACTGGAAGAAGTCATTTTTCGCTGCCTTCATGTAGAAATATTGCGAGAATGCGCCCGTCAGCACGATCGATCCCAGCGTCGCAACGAGCAGGATAAGAATCAGCTTGAATTTGATCGAGTAGCGGTTGACCCATTGCCCCCATCTCATATGCCGAGGCTCTTCCGATATTCGTTAGGGGTCATGGACGAGACTTGCTTGAATACGCGATTGAAATAAGGCAGCGAGGCAAACCCGACTTGCTCGGCGATTTCGTATATTTTGCGGTCGGAGTTCCGCAGCAGCTCCAGCGCTTTCTCGATGCGGATTTGGTTGAAATAGTTGACGAAGCTCTTCCCCGTATATTGTTTGAACAGAACGCCGAAGTAGGAGGAACTGAGGTGGGAGAGGTCGGCCATCTGCTTCAACGTGATCTCCTCCTGCAGGTTGTTGGCCATATATTCGCATGCGCGCTTGACTACCAAGCGCATGTTATTGCCCGCGAACTCCGGATAGCGGCGAACCCATTCATGCAGCAAGTCGTGAAACAACAGCCGCACCTGGTGCTCGTCCGCCTCGTCGGGCAGCTCCGCATCCGGGTACGACGGATGAATGGCCTTGATATACTCGGTCAGCTTCTCCTTGAAGATGCGGAGGTAGCTGATTCTGCCGCCTTGTTCCAGCGACCGTCTGCCGAAGATGGCGCCCAGAATTCGGTCCGCCTGTTCGAAGAGCTGCACGGAGTGGGTTTGCGGCATGGCATCCACGAATTCCTGTATGTTCATCAGGATCCGATTCGTCTCCGCGTAGGTTTCCAGCCGGGCGATCGAGCGATTGATGGCGGCATGAAGCTCCTGCTCCGAGATCGGCTTCAGCAAATATTCCGATACGTGGAGGCGGATTGCATGCTGAGCATACGGGAAATTATCGTGACCGCTGACGATCATCGAGACGATCGGCAGCTTCAGCCGGCGAATCCGGCCGACCAGCTCCAGCCCGTCCCCGTCCGGCAGTTGAATATCCGTTATGACCAGCGTCGGCCACAGCTCCTGAACGAGCCGCCAGCCCTCTTCGCAGCCGGAGGCTTCCCCGGTTACCTTGAACCCGTCCAACTGCTGCACCATCTCCACGATCGCGTCCCGAATCAACGGTTCATCCTCGACGACCAGCACATGGTACATTCGGCTCCCTCCCTGACAGCGATTGATTGACCCCGCCCGCCCCGATCGATCCTTTCCGCACTATCCTTTAATGGAGCCCACCATCATCCCTTTGCTGAAATGCTTCTGCATGAACGGATACACCGCGATGAGCGGAAGCGCCGCAAGCAGGATGACGGCATGGCGGACAGCCGGCGTATACAGCAGCCCGCTGTCCGTGACGGACAGTCCGAGCTCGGACGGATTCACGATCAGAACCTGGCGCAGAAACACTTGAAGCGGATAACGGTTGGAATCGTTCAAATACAAGATCGCCTGAAAATAAGTGTTCCAATTCGCAACGGTGTAGAACAGCGTAAACGTGACGATGGTCGGCATGGAGATGGGCAGGATGATCCGCCGCAAAATGCTGAACTCCCCGCAGCCGTCGATCCGGGCAGACTCCTGCAATTCCTTGGGCAGCGTCTGGAAGTAGCTGCGGATAATGATCATATTGAACGGCGTGATGGCATTCACCAGCCAGATCGACCAGTAGGAATCGATCAGCCCGAGCTCGTTCACGACCAGATAGGTCGGAATCATGCCGCCGTGGAACAGCATCGTGAACAGCACCATGAAATTGACGACGGTTCTGCCCTTGACGCCGGGTTGAGCCAATCCATACGCCATCAGGACCGACAACACCATATTGATCGCCGTGCCGACGACGGTGATGAGGACAGCATTCCTGAACGATTGGGTGAACTGGTCGTTATCGAGCAAGAATCGGTAAGCTTCCAGCGTCCAGTTCTTGGGCCACAGCACCGCGCCTCTCATCAGAAGCTCCTTGCTGTCGGCGAAAGAGCTGGATATGGTCAGCAGGAGGGGTATGATGACGGACAACGCCAGGACGAGCAGCACGGCAATGACGCACGCCTGGTACACTCCGCCCCGAATGGACAATTGGCTCCTCATGTCAGTATACCCCCTCTTCGCCCAGCTTGCGCGCCAACCGGTTGGCCCCGAGTACGAGCACCAATCCGACGATGGATTTGAACATGCCCACGACCGCCGAATAGCTGTAGTCCCGCTGAAGAATGCCTGTCCGATAGACGAACGTATCGAACACGTCGGACACGTCGAAGTTGAGCGGGTTCTGCAGCAGAAAGATATGCTCGAAGCCGATCTCCATGAAATTGCCGAGCCTCAGGATGAACATGACGACAATGATGTATCGAATGCCGGGCAGCGTGATATGCCAGATCTGGCGGAATCGGCCGGCGCCATCCACCTTGGCCGCCTCATACAGGGAAGGATCGATGGACGCCATCGCCGCCAGATACAGAATGGAGCCCCAGCCCATCCCCTGCCAGACGTTCTGCAGCAGCCACATCGGCTTCAGCCCGCCCGGTTCCGTGAACGGATCGATCGATCCCAAGCCTGCGGACGCGAGCCATTCATTGACGATGCCGTCCTGCGAGGAGAACAGCGTCATCGTCAACGACACGATCACGACCCAGGAAATGAAGTGAGGCGCGTACATGACCGTCTGCACTGCGCTGCGAAACGATTTGAGCCGGACTTCGTTCAACAGAAGCGCCAGCAGGATCGGAGCAGGGAAGAAGAACGCGATATCCAGCCCCGCGAATTGGAACGTGTTGCGGAGCAGCAGCATGAAATCCTGTTCCGCGAACAGCCGCCGGAAGTTCCCGAACCCGACCCAATCGCTTTTCCAGATACCGACGAAAGGATCGTATTGCTGAAAGGAAATCAGCAGGCCGAACATGGGGACATATTTGAAGATCAGAAAATACAACAAGCCGGGCAATATCATCAGATAGAAAGGCAGGTGCGCCACTCTCCATGCATTTCTTGGACGGGCGGCTGCGCCTGCTGCGAGAGCGTTCCTCATGGGGTACCTCCGGATTTGGACTGCGTTCGCTCCTATTATAAAGAACGCCCCCGCCCATTGCGTTGACCGGAATGTCTTTTTCTTAACCGATTTCACTATGTTTGGCCAGATTAACCGGACCGTAATGGCTAGATTCCACTCGAACGAATGCGCTCGTCTAATAACTGTATTACTACAGTTAGTTATCGATCATACGCGGCGGCGCGTAGCGAGTGGGCCTGCAAGTGGAACATGGCGAGTAGCGCGTACGAACAGAAAATAAAAGCCAAGGCTGACCCGGCAGCCCGGCTTTCAACGAAACGCTATATCCGTCAACCCAAATTGATCTCGCGGATCTTGTCCAGCGGAATTTTCGGCTCGCGGCCTTCCGTCAGATGGCCATTGATCTCCTGCTGCACGTCCGCCAACTGCGTGTAGCAGTATCCGCACACATAGTCGAGCCCCTTGATCGCCTGGACGAGGCTGCGGAACCGCTCCACGAACTCCTCGTCCGAGGACACCTGCCTGCCGTAGCCCCAGCCTGCGCCGGACTGATAAGCGATGCCGCCGAACTCGGTGACCATGACCGGCTGCCCGCGGTATCCGTACCCTTCGGCGAACGCGTACTTCCATTGGTTGCACGTCGACTTGTTGCCGAGCACCGCGTCCTTGTCGGCCAACCACCCGAGCAGCGCTTCTCCGTTCTCCGCGTAGTTGTGCAGGGTCAAAATATCCGACACCGTATGCTCCCAGCCGTCGTTCGTGATGACTGGCCGATACGGATCGATCGCCTTCGTCAAGTGATAGATGCTCTCGGTGAACTTCTGCTGCCTGCGATCGTGCTTGATATTCGCAATCCCCCACGATTCGTTGAACGGCACCCATGTGATGATGCTGGGATGGTTGTATTGCTGCCGGACGATCTCCAGCCATTCGTTCGTGAACGATTCGACCGCGCGGTCATGGAACTCGAACGTCGCCGCCATCTCCGACCAGACGAGCAGTCCCTTCACGTCGCACCAATAGAGGAACCGCGCGTCTTCGATCTTCATATGCTTGCGCACGCCGTTGTAACCCATGGCCAGCATGCGGTCGATGTCCTCGACGAGCGCTTCCTCGCTCGGCGGCGTCAGACGGCTGTCCGTCCAATAGCCCTGGTCCAGAATGAGCCGCTGGTAGATCGGCGCATTGTTCAGCAGCACCTTGCCGTTCTCGATCGACACCTTGCGCATGCCGAAATAGGAGAACACCCTGTCCACGACCTGCCCGTCCGCATACAGCACGAATTCCATGTCATACAGGTTCGGTTGGTGCGGCGTCCACCAGCACTTCTTCCACGGCCCGTTCGCTTCGTGGATCAAGTCGACCTCGACCGTCAGGCACGGGCGGTCCACCGCCAGGCTGACCCGCTTCACCGGCCGATCCTTCAAGGTCACGATCGCCTCCAGCCGCAAGTCCTTGCCCGCTTCCACCCCGTTCACTTCATAGTCGAAGCGGATGACCTGACGATCGATGTCCGGCGTCATCTTGACCGAGTCCAACCGCTCTTCCTCCACAAACTCCATCCAGACCGTCTGCCAGATACCCGTCGTCTGCACGTAGAAGCATTCGAAGCTGTCGCGCGTCCAGCGCTGCTTGCCCCTCGGCTGCGTGCAACTGTCGCTGTCGTCCACCTTCACCGTGATCCGATTGTCGATCCCGAACGTCACATAGGGCGTAATATCGAGCGAGAACGCGGCATATCCGCCTTGGTGGCTGCCCGCCATTTGGCCGTTCACCCATATCTTCGCCTCATAATCGACCGCCTGAAAATGGAGCAGCACCCGCTTCCCCGCAGCTTCAGCCGGAATCGATACGGAGCGGTTGTACCAGACATGCGGATGGAACGTTTCCTCTCCGATGCCGCTCGCTTTCGTCTCATAGGTGAACGGTACGTTGATGGCGTGCGTGCCTTCGAAATTTCCCTGCCACAGCATCTGTTCCCCGACATTCGCATCGTCGAAGCGGAACTGCCATTCGCCGTTCAGATTGTGCCAGTCTTTGCGCACGAATTGGGGTCTGGGGTAATCCTTGATGTAAGATTTCGTTGCCATTGCCATGCTAAGCCTCCCGTGTTCTCGCCTTGCGGTTATCGCTTGAATTGTACGGCATACACGGAGTGCGGACGCAGCGGATAGCCGTCCTGCCAGGCTGCCGCCGCCACTTCCTTCGTCTTGCAGACGACGCGCTCTGGATCGAACACGGAGTTAATCTCGTCGTAGGAATCGCCCGTGATCTCGTGCACGCGCGCAGCCCCGACTGCGCCTTCATTCGCAAGCCGCAGTTGCACGCTCACTTCTTCGAGGCTGCGATTGACGATAAATACCGTCACCAGGCTGTCGTCGGCGCTCGTGCATGCCGCCACATCCAAATCCGGCAGCGCGTCCAGCGCCATCGGCACCTGCTTGCCTGCTTGCACCGAGAACGTCCCGCACGCCGTCTCGACGGGCAGCATCCGCGAGACGCCGCTGCCGGCATACAGCTTCAGCACTTCGTAAGTCGGCGTTCCGTAGACGGTCAGCGGACGCCCGCTCCAGCCTGCCACCTTGCCATGCTTCTGATCGGCATACGTATCTCCGACGCGAATGCAGCCGCCAAGCCAGCCGTTCACGAGGTCGGAGAAGCTGCCGATGTGCACCATGTCGCTGCTGCGCAGCATCTCGTTCAGGTTGGCCGCATTGGCCACCGCCGCTCCGAGCGTATGCTCGTCGGGCAGCCCTTTGCGGATCGTGTTCGGATAATACATCGTGTTGTACTCGGTGATGGCCAGCTTCACATGCGCGTGCTTCTCTTGCGAACGGACAAGCGCCGTCGTCTGTTCCATATGGTAACGCGACCATTCGGAGAAAGCCGCCATGGCCTTGTACCGTTCCTCCGCCAACGTCTCGCGGTTCAAGCCGAAGCGCTCCAGCATGTGATACAGGTGCAAGGTCAAATAGTCGATGTGCTCGCCTGCGATATCAAGCACTGCCTTGTTCCAAGCCTGATCGATATGACCGCAGGCCAGCAGCACAATGCCGGGATCGGCCGCCTTCATCGCCTTAGCGAAAGCGACGGCGCGTTCCGCGAACTTGTCTGCCGTGCAAGTGCCGACTTGCCATTCTCCCCATACTTCGTTGCCGATTTCCCAATACTTGACGCCATACGGCTCAGGATGGCCGTTCGCCGCCCGCAGCGCGCCCATTGGCGTATCCACCCCGCCGTTGCAATACTCGATCCATTGCGCAGCCTCTTCCGGCGTGCCCGATCCGTCGTTGACGCCGATGAGCGGCTCCACCTGCAGCTCCCGGCAGAACGCGATAAATTCGTCCGTGCCGAAATATTTGCCCGTCCAGCCGCCCCACGCCTCGTTGTACATGACAGGCCGCTCCAGTACCGGGCCTACGCCATGCTCCCAATGATAAGCGCTGATATAATTGCCGGAGATGCGCATCATGCCGGCGTTCAGCGGACGCGTCATGTCGATCACTTCGCGCTTCACCAGGCCGACATGGTCTTCCGGCAGCAGCGATACGTGATCGAGCCAGAGCATGCCGGTGGACACGTGATCCTTCCAGCGCGGGTGCTCTGCCGGCACATAGATCCGAATCTCGGCGTCGGCGCACGCGCGGGACACCGGCAACTGCGCCTTGTATTCCCGCCAATTGTGACTGTTCAACTCGATCCGCCACCGGCCGAGCAATTCCTCCGTGCGGCGATCGACCGCATCCACAAATAAATACTGAAGCTCTACCGAAGCCCGCGCCACCAGCTTGACCTCATAGCCGATCGGCCCCTTCAGGGCGGCACGCTGCGCGATGCCGGCATCGGCCTCGTCGTCGCTAATCGCGCGGATGCGCTGCGCACGGCCCGAGTGCCGGGGCGCCGGGGCTTCCAGCGCATAACCGGTGTTCTTGCCGTTCGTGAAGGCGCGCCAGGCGCCCGAGATTTCCGTCTTCGTCTCCGAATCGCTCTCGAAATCCATGTCCTTAATCGGATAAGCCAGCATGGCCTCCATATGGTCGCGAATATCCTCCACGAAGTGTCCGAACAGGTAAGGGTTAACGGCATGCTCGCTCGGAGCTCCGGCATTTACGGTAATCGTCGCTTGTTTCGTCACTGTTCTTCCTGCCTCCATTTGCTCAAATACTTTCCGGGTGGGGAATTTCCCCGATCTTCGGATGGGAGAAATCCGCCTTCAGTCCCCACTTCTCCTTCAAATTGTTCTGAAAACGCAGGGCTCGTTCGCTAACCTCGACGGGATCGCAAATCCCGCGAAGCCTTGCCTCGCATGCCGCCATTGCTTCCTTCAGCATGAGTGAGCCGTCTGCAAGAGGAGCCAGATCATTCCTCTCCTCCGGGTCCTCCTCCAAATTAAAAAGCTGAGGGGCATATCCCACATAGTAGACGAGCTTCCATTGCCTCCAGCGAATCATATACATTCCGCTGGGCACGCCGTGCGCGTGATATTCGCTGAATGCAAAGTCGGGCCGGGCCGGATCCGCTTCCCCTCGAGCCAGCGGAAGCAAGGAACTCCCGGCAACGTTTGTCGGGGTCGCCAACCCTCTCGCCTCGCAAATCGTCGGAAAGATATCCACGAGGTTGACGGGAGTATCGACGACTGCGCCTTTCATCACCCCGGGTCCTTTCATGATCAGCGGAACATGCGCCGATTCCTCGTACATGCAGCACTTCCACCACAAGCCGTGATGACCCAATTGTTCTCCATGATCGCTCGTGTAGATGATGAGCGTATCCTCTTCCATATCCAGCTCCCGCAGCTTGTCCCAGATCGCCCCGACGTTCTCGTCCAACCGGGTGGTCAGCGCATAGTAACCAATATGAGCTTTTCGAGTCACAGATTCCCCCGCATGATCGCCGCGAAAGTGGTTTCTTAATTGGCGAAGCGGCTCATTCAATCCGGTAAACGGTCCCTTCGCGGTATCGGGAATATCAGCAACAAGCGGCTCGTATTGCTCCCATCTGTCTTTCCCGGCGAAGAACGGAAAGTGAGGATCCATGAATCCGACATACAGCACCCATGGCTTGCGGCCGCCCCTTTGGCTTTCCAGCCAGGTTAGCGCCTTGTCTCTGACCTTGTCGTCGAAGCATTCTCCATCCCGGTATCCCATCAGTTCGAATCGTTTCTCCAAACCCATATCGACCGATTCGCCCCGAAAGCAACTTTCCACCTGCGCATGCTCGCGCGGGACAGACATCGTCGCATCCAGGCCTTCGTAGATCCCTTCCGGGTGCAGATCGAGCTTCCCGAACGAAGTCAAGCATTCGCCATGCGCATGCAAGTGCTGGGAGATCCCGTTGATCTTGCCGTCATACGGGGTTGCGTTATCCCATGTCCCCAACTCGTTCACATATCGGCCTGTAAAAAAGCTGGCTCGCGCGGGCGTACACAGAGGACTTGGCGTATAACAGTTGGAAAATAAGGTTCCTTCCTGCGCCAGCCGGTCCAATATGGGCGTCTTGACGATCGGATGCCCCGCACAGCCCATTGCCTGATAGGAATGCTCGTCGGACATAATCACAAGCACGTTCAACTTCTAGCACCCCGATTCGTATTAACCTTTGACCGAGCCGATCATGACCCCTTTGACAAAATGCTTCTGAACGAACGGATACATAATCAGCACCGGCAAGCTGGAGACGAGAATGACCGCATACTTGATGCTTTCAGCCAGCATGATTTTCTGCTCGAGGCCGACGGAGCCGCCATCTATCGCAGCGGATTGGCTGATCAGCAAGATTTCACGCAACACAAGCTGCAGAGGGTAAAGGGCTTCGTTGCGGAGGTAGATCAAGGCACCGAAATAGGAGTTCCAGTGACCGACCGCATAGAACAGCACCATGACCGCGATAATCGGCTTGGACAACGGCAGGATGATATTCAGCAGCAGCCGCATATTCGAGCAGCCGTCAATATGGGCGGCTTCCTGCAACTCCCACGGAATGCTGGACTGGAAATAGGTGCGCATGACGATCAAGTTGTATGTGGCGATCGCCCCTGGGACCATGAGCGCCCAGACGGTATCGACCATCCCCAGATTCTTGATCAACAGATACGTCGGGATCAACCCGCCGCTGAAGAACATCGTCAAGGTGATGAACAGCATCACGGCGCCGCGGCCGGGCAAGTCCGGTCTGGACAGCGGGTAGGCTGCAAGAATCGTCATGAGCAGATTGATCGCGGTGCCGACGACCGCATAGAAGATGGTGTTGCGGTAGCCAATCCATATTTTGCTATTGTGCAGAATGTTCACATAAGCATCCATGTTTAATCCTTTTGGCAGCAGCCACACCTCGCCGCCCAATACTTTTGCCGGGTCGCTGAACGAGGCGCTGACAACGAAGACCAGCGGGTATAGAACGATGACGATAATCACCGCTGCGATCGTATAAATGACCGCATCGAATAGCCAATCCTCCCTGGAGCTTATGGCAGCTTGCTTGGACATCGCTTCGTCTCCCCCTTTACCATAAGCTCGTCTCCGAAGTTTTGCGCGCAACCCCATTCACCAACAATAGCAGAAACAGGTTGATGACCGAGTTGAACAGTCCGATTGCCGCCGTATAGCTGTACTCGCCTTTCAGAATACCCGTCGTATACACGAACGTGGAGATGACATCGCTGGATTCGATGTTTAAGTTGTTCTGCATCAGCAGAATTTTTTCGAATCCGATGTTCATGAAATTGCCGACGTCCAGAATGAGCAGAATGACGATAACCGGAATAATCCCCGGCAACGAGACGTGCCAGATGCGGCGAATCCGCGAAGCCCCGTCAATCTTCGCCGCTTCATACAGCTCCGGGTTAACTCCGGCTAGCGCCGCGATGTAGATAATCGACTGCCAGCCCATGCTCTGCCAGATGTTCGAGCCGATATAGATCGTCTTGAACCAGCCGGCCGATTCCATGAAGCGAATCGGTTCCCCGACGGTCAACTCGATCAGCTTGTTGATGGGCCCTGTCGTAGGCGACAGGAACACGGTCAGAATGCCGACGATGACAACTACAGATATGAAATGCGGCATATACGTAATATTTTGCAGCAGCTTGCCATACCTCTTGCTGCGAATTTCCGTCACAATGAGTGCAAGGAGGATCGGAATCGGGAACGCAATCACGAGCGATAACAAGTTAATCGTCAGCGTGTTCCATAGCAATCTTCCGAAATAATACGACTCGAAGAACCGTTCGAAATGGTCGAATCCGACCCATTTGCTCCCGAGAATTCCTTTGCCCGGGTTGAAGTTTTTGAATGCGATTTGCAGCCCATAAAGCGGCCCATAATGAAAAGTCAAATACCAGACGACCGGCAGAAGCAGCATCAGATACAGATCATAGCGCTTGGCCATCTGTACAAGAAGCTTTTTTCCCCGCCCGTCGCGCTTCCGAGGCAGAGCGTCTATAGTATTCACCTGTGCGCTCTCCATGAGGTTCTGCTCCTTCTCCGTGAATGTAAAAATCGACAATGAAGGAGAATGCCTGGGGAAATTGGCATTCCACCAGGCATTCCATTCGCTGCGTGAAGCTTGTGAAAATCTAATTTTAATTTTTATGATTACTTCTTCATGCCATCGAATGCCTTTTGGTAAATCTGTTGCAATTCGTCGAGCTTCATCTTCTTGAGCGTGCTGCCGAACTCTTCCCACTTGTCGAAGCTGAGCGCGCCGGCAATGAACTTCGTGGTTTGCTCTTCGTAATACTTGTCGATGTCGTTACGGAGAATGTTGACTTGCTGCGCCGTCTCCTCATCGAACATCGGTGCGCCGTATTTGACCTTCGGCATGTACGGATCCAGCGCTTTCTGCGCTTCCTGTACTTGCGGCGGATTGATGAAGGAAGCTACGTTGTCGCTGATAATGTGCGGTGCGCCGCCCCCGGCATAAGGAGTGATCTTCCCTTGATTGCCCGATGCCAGGAATTCTTCCTTGTAGTACGGAATGCCGTCCTTCAATTCATAATGCTCGCCTTCGTGGCCGAACCTCAGCAGCGTAGAGCCCTCGTCGCTGTAGAAATAATCGATCCAGCGCACCGTCGCTTCCGGATATTTGTTGACGGACGAGATCGCGAAGGCGCCGAAGTCGCGCGCGATCGGGGCGCTGGCCGCCTGCAGCTTGTCGCCATGCGGGCCGGTTGGGGGTGCAATACCGACATACTGGTTGGCAACTTCGCCCATTGGGTTGGTCGTTTGGTCGAAGAAGAAACCTGCTTTGCCCGAAGCTTGTTTAGCCAAATAATCTGCTTCTTTATGAGAGAAAACTTCCTGGTCGAGCAGCTTCTCTGCGTACAGCTTGTTGAGGTACATCAGCATTTCCTTGTTGCGCTCGCTGCCCATCCAGAGATCGACTTTGCCGTCGTTGATGTTGATGTTGTAGCCGAGCTGTTGATCAAGGCCGAACGATCCGCTCATCATGTTGACGACCGCAAGTCCGACACGAGCCGTCATCGGAATTTCGTCTTTCTCGCCGTTGCCGTTCGGGTCTTGATCCCGGAAGACTTTCAACACGTTATACAAATCGTCTGTTGTCTCAGGAATCGGCAAGCTCAACTTATCCAACCATTGCTTGTTAATCCACTTCTTATCTGTGCGTGCCGCGCCCAGTGTTACAATGCCGGGTATCGCGTAGATATGACCTTCCGGCGTCGTGATGCTTGCGCGAATCTCCGGATATTGATCCATAATCGCAGTGAAGTTCGGCGCATATTGTTCAATCAGACCTTCCAGCGGAATAAGCTGGCCAGCCGCGCCGTAACGGGTCGCTTCCAGCGGTGTCAGCCCGCTGCGATAGAAGGCATCCGGGAGCTCGTTGGATGCGAACACGAGGTTCTTCTTCTCAGCGAAGCCGTCTGTCGGAGATTCCGTCCACTCCACATGAATATTGCTCATCTTCTCGTAATCTATAAATACCGGCATATCTTTGAATGTACTGTTTACCGGAGCAACCCGGGTAAACATCTTGAGCGTGATCTTCTCCGGCACGATCGGGAATCCGTTCGCGCTTACTCCTCCTTCAGAGCCACTCGAGGCTGAAGAAGAGGATTTCGCCGGTGGTTGCGACGAAGCGCCGTTCTCGCTGTTATTGCCGGAATTCGAGCTGCAGCCGGCAAGCGCAAGGCTGGCTGCGAGCGCAATACTGATGGCAGAGCCTTTCCAGTGTTTCCGCATAAAGCTGTGACCTCCACTTTTGTATAATCACCGATAGAAAGCGTTTCCTGCGGTGTTCCCTCATTATAGAGGACCGCCGCTCTCTGCAAATTCTAATATTATAACTATTTACTCCACATATTTGACGGTGGACGACCCTTGCGTCAGACTCGTTACATAGGCATGCGGCGTTATTCCATTCAATTCCTTGAATACTTTGAAGAAGTAATTATGGGTTGCAAAGCCGACTTGACCGCTGATCTCCTTGATCGAATACTGGCCGCTCTCGAGCAGCTTGCAGGCGGCGGCTATGCGCACCTTGTTCAAGTATTCGGAGAAGGTCGCTTGCACCTCTTCTTTGAAAATTCGGCTCAAATACGAAGGATGCAAACCGATTTCGCCGGCCGCTTGCTCAAGCGTTATCCCGTTTCGGTAATGTTCCAGAATGAGCTGAATCGCCTGCGAGACATGCCGGGAGTGCGTCCCGCTGACTCGCTGCTGCTTCAATTGCTGCAGCAGGCTGGCATAATAGATATTGATCCATTTTTCGAGTTCTCCCAGTTGCTCGATCCTGCCCAGATCCGTGCGCGAAGGCAGGCGGTCTGTGACAGTGGTGGCAAGCGCCGCCGGCGACTTCTTCCAAGCCTTATCCCCGATCTGGAGCAATTCGCTGACGACCTTCTGCACCGACTGGGAATGAATCGGCAGGTTGTGAAGCTTGACGAATACTTCGGCAATCAATCGAACCACCGCATCCCGATCCAGCCTCTCGATCGCCAGCAGTAATTTCTTCTGTTCCTCTATTGTCAGCGATTCATGTCCATCCGGCGCCCCTGCGCTGCCGACGCCGATTCGATCCAGGTCGCGCACGGCGGCATCGAAGCTGGATACAAGCTGCGTCAAGCTGCCGCATATATGGCCTACTGCATAAATACTCTTGAGATTCAGGAACATCTCGAGCGAATGCCGGAGCTTGATCATCTGCCTGCTCGCTTCGCTGGCAGCCGCATGCTCGCTGCGATCCTTGAAGGAAAACACGATCGCAAGCCGCCCCTCCTCTACGTATGCGACAGTACGTTCTTGCACTTCTCCCAAGCTTTGTTGAATCATCTCGACCGCTTGCTGCATCAGCTTGTTCGTCTGCCGATCGCTGTACGTTTCCGTCAACAGCAAGAAGGGAGTAATTTGCACGATGGCAGCCGCATACCGAACCGCACCGTGATAAAGGCCATTCTCGCGGGACGCATACCTGGACAGATCGTTGGCGGCTTCCGGCTTGCCTCTCGCCAGGTCGGCGATATGCTCGCGGATTTCCGCGGCGTTCATCCTGCCCGCCGATGCTTCGTCATCCGCCCGATGAACGGCGTTCCGATCCTCCTGCCTGATCGCAAGCAAAGCCTTGTCCAGCACGGCCAGGAGCGACGCCTCATCCAGCCGATGCTTCAGCAAATAATCGATGGCGCCGTCATTCAGACACTCCCGCACATAGTCGTAATCGTCATAGCTGCTGAGCATGATCGTCTGGATCGCCGGGAATCGTCCGCGAATCGTCCGATTGAGCTCCACACCGTTCATGCCGGGCATATTGACGTCGATAATCGCGATGTGCGGCGGGAACCGCTCGATCATCTCCAGCGCCATGGCCCCGCTGTAAGCTTCTCCGCACAGCTCGCAGCCGGATTCGTTCCAAGCCGTTAGCGTCGACAAATCGCGATGCACCAGCGGCTCATCGTCTATGATCAGTACTTGCAGCATCGTTCATATCACCTCACGACGGGATTTTTCGTCTGCGAACAGTCTTGGGAACCGGAGCTCGACCTTTGTATACTTGCCGAGCTCGCTGGACAATCGAATGCCGTAGGGCTCGCCGTACATGCGGACGATCCGTTCATGCACGTTGCGCACGCCCATCCCGCTGAATCGGGACGATCCCCCGCCTTGATCCGATTCCTTCAGCATCTGATCCATCTGCTCTTGCGTCATGCCCTTCCCGTTGTCCGTCACTTCGATCTTGAGATTGCGATGCTCTGCGCAGACGCGAATCCGCACGATTCCTTCTTGCGCGGACGGGCCGATGCCATGAAGGATCGCATTCTCGACGATCGGCTGCAGCATCAATTTCAGCACCAGACAATCAAGCAGCGCTTCGTCTTCGACTTCCGTCTGCACGCGAATCGGCTCCATATACCTGTATTTCACGATCGAGACATAGCGGGAAGTATAATCCAGCTCTTCGCGCACGGTCAGAAACTCGTTGGAATTGCCGAGCACGCCGCGCATCAGCTCGATCATGGAACCCGACACTTCCTCGATGTTGGGCACCCCGTTGAGCCGCGCCAAATATTTGATCGTGTTCAGCGAATTGTACAGAAAATGGGGCCTGATCTGCGCCTGCAAAGCCGTGAGCTCCGCTTCGCGCTTCTTCTTCTCGCTGGTCCGTATATCCGCCAATAGCCGCTTCAATTCCTCCACCATGCTGACAAAGACGCGGTACAGCTCCCCAATCTCGTCCTTCGACCGAATATCCGTCCGGGGGAACGACAAGTTCCCGTCCTTCACTTGCATCATCATCGACTTCAACCGCCGGATATTGGTCGTCGTCCGGACCGATACTTGCAGGGAGCCGATCATCAAGACGATGAAGACGATAACGGCTACCTCTGCCATCAGATTACGAATGCGCGTAGATTCGCTCAGCAGCGTATCCGTCGGAATGAGCGCCAGCGTCGTCCACCCCGTATAAGCGGACTTGCGGTTCACGATCAAGTACGATCTTCCGTCGAGCTCTTGTTCTTCCGCATGGTTGGCGCCGGTATATTTCTGCTTGAGCTTGAGAATCGTATCCTCGGTCGGCGCATAGGCGAGCTGCTCCGATTCGGTCCGGTAGACGAAGTTGTTCTGCCCGTCCAGCACATACAGCATACTGTCCGCCGTCGGCTTCACGCCGAACGTCTTGCGGATGAACTCGTAGTTCAGGTCGACCATCACGACGCCGATCGTACTGCGGTTATAGCGGATTTCACGGCCTACCGTAATTACATCCGTCTCTCCCGGCGGCTTGAAATAGGCATGGCGCGAACCATTCTGGAGCATATACGCCATCATCTCGCTGTCGAGAAACCGGCGATCGATCCACGGCCCGCCCGAGAAGAACACTTTGCCGTTCAATCCGATGACCGCGATCCGCGTAATGTACGGCTTGTAGCCGGTAAGACCGGACAGAAATTCGGTGAGCCGCTTCTGTTCCTGGAACCATTCGTAGCTGACTTCCTCATTGGGGCTTAACAAGATATCGATAACCGTATTCTTATTCGTCACGACGACGGTATTCAGCCGATCGATCTCCTGAAGCATCACGTTCAGGGATTCGTCGGCTTGGCGGATACTGTCCGTGACCGACGTGGCCGCGTTTGTCTTGATCGTGTCTCGCATGTTGACATAAATAATTGAGGTCACGGAGACAATCGCCAGCAGCGTCACCAATCCGAAAGCGATGAATATTTTCCCCTGGAAGCTCAATCTTGGCGTTAGCCATCTGCGCAGCATGGTCGGCATGAAGGATGACCGTCTCCTTTAATGAGAATGCGAATGCGCCCGCTTGGCGAGGTTGTTTATTGCGTGGCTCGCACGCGCATGGCCAGCGGCGAAGCCCGGTAATATATTTTGAATGCTCTGGTGAACGTATACAGACTCGGATACCCGAGCGACAAAGCGATTTCCGTAATCGACGCATTCGTCTCCATCAGCAGCCGCTTCGCCTTGTCCATCCGGATTTTCTGCAAATATTTCATCGGCGGCATCCCGACCTGGCCCGTAAACACGTTCGTAAAGTACGAGCGGTGCACCCCGGCGAAATCGGCAACTTGCTGAACGGTGATTCCCTCTGTAGCGTGCAGTTCCATATATTCCACGCATTCTTCGATCCAGCCCGCAGGCTCCGTCTGACTCGCCGCATCCGAATCCGCAACAAGCTCGGCAAATAATGCATAAACGAGACCTTGCAGTTCAAGCGCTGACGCCGGATGCCATCGATCGTTGTCCACAAGCGTCTGGATGAGCCGTTCGGCCGAATCTTTCACGCGAGGCGTGATCAGCTTCTTGCGATACGGCCGCTCGGGCGTCAGCCCTGCGAGCGCAAGCAAAGCCTCTGCCCGTTCGCCGTCCAGCGCAAGCCAGCTCATCTGCAAATTTGTCTCCGACGGGAGCATGGCGTAATGATACGTTCGGTCCGGGAAGAGACAGAACAGATCTCCTTGCTGCAAGACCGCCTGACCGCCTTCATATTCGACCTGAACGTTCCCGTCGTGAATGAAATGGAGGCTGTAGCACTCGATTCGCTTCGGCCCGACATTGTAGTTGGGCTTGGCCCTGCTGCGCCCTGCCCGGACAGGCCATATTCCGCTCTCCCGATCCAGGCCGCCTGGCGTATAATAAATGAATTCGGCAAATTCGTGTTCGTACTCCTGCATATGCCCGCATCGCCCTTCCTGTTGCGCCATTTCCACAATCCACCACTAACAACAAAATGACAAGTCAAATCTAACAGGATGCTATTCCTAAATCCTTATAAATTCAATATTATCATACTAGGAGGCGATTACAATTGTCTAAACGACCTAACATTCTGTTAATTTCTAGCGATCAACAGCATTGGAACACCATCGGCGCCTTCAACCCGGAGGTGTCTACGCCGAATCTGGATCGTCTCGTTCGCGAAGGGACGACCTTCGAACGGGCCTACTGCCCGAATCCGACCTGCACGCCCAGCAGATCATCCATCATTACAGGCATGTATCCGAGCCAGCACGGCGCCTGGACGCTGGGAACGAAGCTGCTGGAGGATCGGCATACAGTGGGAGAGGATTTCAAGGAGGCGGGATACAAGTCCGCATTGGTGGGCAAGGCGCATTTTCAGCCTTTGAAGTCCACGGAGGAATATCCGTCGCTCGAATCTTATCCTGTCATGCAGGATCTCGAATACTGGAAACAACATAACGGACCGTTCTACGGCTTCGATCACGTCGAATTGGCGCGGAATCATACGAACGAAGCTCACGTCGGACAGCATTATGCGCTATGGATGGAGGAGCAAGGCTGCAGCAATTGGCGAGACTACTTCCTGCCGCCGACAGGAACGCTCGATCCTTCGATTACGTACAAGTGGCCGATCCCGGAGAAATATCATTACAATACCTGGATCGCCGAACGAACGAATGCGCTTCTGGAAAATTACAAGCAGACGGACGACAGCTTCTTCCTGTGGGCGAGCTTCTTCGATCCGCATCCGGAATATCTCATTCCCGAGCCGTGGGATACGATGTATGATCCGGATCAGTTGACCATTCCATCGCTTGTGCCGGGGGAGCACGATCGCAATCCGCCGCACTTCGGGATGACGCAGGAGGAGAAGCCGGACTTCTCCCGCTGGAAGGAGACCGGATACGGCATCCACGGCTACCGCTCCCACCTGTACTATGAGTACGGAGACAAGTTCCGTTTGACCGATGAGGACCGGAAGAAGCTGGTTGGGGTCTATTACGGCATGATCAGCATGATGGACAAATACATCGGGCGGATTCTGGATAAGCTGGATGAGCTGGGATTGGCGGAGGATACGATCGTTGTCTTCACGACGGACCACGGCCACTTCTTCGGTCAACACGGACTGCAAGCGAAAGGCGGGTTCCATTACGAGGACCTGATCAAGCTGCCGTTCATCGTCCGATATCCTGGCCGGGTGCCGGCAGGCGCGACATCGGGTGCGATTCAGTCGCTCGTCGATCTGGCGCCGACGTTCCTCTCCTTCTGCGATATCCCGGTGCCGCCTGCGATGACAGGCGTCGACCAGAAGGACGTATGGCTGGGCACCAGGAGCGCCGCGCGGGACCACGCCATCTGCGAATTCCGGCACGAGCCGACGACGATCCACCAGAAGACGTACGTCGATGAACGGTACAAAATTACGGTTTACTACAATCAGACTTACGGCGAAATCTTCGACTTGCAGGAGGATCCCGGGGAGCTGCGCAACTTGTGGGACGAACCGGGGTGCGAGGGGTTGAAATCGGAACTGTTGCTGAAGTACGTCTGGGCGGAGCTTGGCAAGGAACCGATGCCGATGCCTCGGATTCATCATGCTTGACAAAAACCGTCGGCGTTGAGAAGCCCTCTCGAATATCGGAGAGGGCTTCTCTCCTTTCGTGCCATTTGGGCGGCTTTGGTACGGGCGGCATCCTGCAGGAGTTATCGGCGGGCTGAAGCCGCCGCCCGATTCATTCGACACTCAGTGGATAAAGAAAGACCTTAAGGTTTCCCTCAAGGTCAACATTGAAACTATCTAGTAGAACGATCCTTAAGTAACGTTACTCAAACTCTGCAACCGGGTTTTGTCGGGTTAGGGGCAACATTCGCAGTTGCTGAGGTGCTGCAACCGGGTTTTGCCGGTTTAGGGACAACGTGTGCAGTCGCTGAGGTGCTGCAACCGGGTTTTGTCGGGTTAGGGACCACGTTCGCAGTCGCTGAGGTGCTGCAACCGGGTTTTGTCGGGTTAGGGACCACGTTCACAGTCGCTGAGGTGCTGCAACCGGGTTTTGTCGGGTTAGGGACCACATTCGCAGTCGCTGGGATGCTGCAACCGGGTTTTGTCGGGTTAGGGGCAACGTTCGCAGTCGCTGAGGTACTGCAGCCGGGTTTTGTCGGGTTAGGGACCACGTTCGCAGTCGCTGAGGTGCTGCAACCGGGTTTTGTCGGGTTAGGGACCACGTTCGCAGTCGCTGAGGTGCTGCAA
>Ga0206106_100296_pt1 | contig 56823 bp, 36 predicted proteins | sample 1B1ome_FD_148677 | JGI IMG/M metagenome (GOLD analysis project Ga0206106, IMG submission 148677) | Enriched microbial communities from leaf-cutter ant dump, University of Wisconsin, Madison, United States - 1B110A | ecosystem: Environmental > Terrestrial > Nest > Insects nest > Nest dump | place... | reverse complement strand
GGTTTTGTCGGGTTACGGTGAGAAGGTGCGGGTTTGCGATGCTGCAAGCGGGTTTTGGAGACTGTCGATTAATGGATAACAACATACATTGCGCAGGAAGCATCGCTCTTTCGCATAGCCATCCGTCGTAACGGAACACAGCGCTCTTATCCGGTGAAGAGGGTTCCACTCTGGGCTTTAACGGAACACAGCGCCGCTATTCCGCGGTTTTCCAGTGATTTTGGCAACGTTTGTCGTTGATAAGGGCCCTCCGTTCCGTTAGCTTTTCCAAAACACTCTTTATTGCCGATTAAGGCTTCTGGGTTACGTTGCGCTGCCGCCGCCTTTGCCTCCACAGGTTGTTTTGCCCGTTCCACAATTAATCGACAGTCTCTTTTGCCGGGTTAGGGACCACGTTCGCAGTCGCTGAGGTGCTGTAGCCGGGTTTTGTCGTCTTTCTTGGATTTGAAGGGCATGATATTTCTCCGGTCGAAATGTTCTATGAACATTACACCACAAACTTTTTTGGGAATATAGTTGCATTATTTATGGATCGTTATACTAGTAGAACGATCTTGAAGTAACGTTATTTAAACTCTGTAGCCGGGTTTGGTCAGGTTAGGGACCACGTTCGCAGTGACTGAGTTGCTGTAACCGGGTTTGGTCGGGCTAGAGACAACGTGCGCAGTGACTGAGTTGCTGTAACCGGGTTTTGTCGGGTTAGGGACCACGTTCGCAGTGACTGAGGTGCTGCAACCGGGTTTTGTCGGGTTAGAGACCACGTTCGCAGTGACTGAGGTGCTGCAACCGGGTTTTGCCGGGTTAGGTCCAGATTACACCACAAACTTTCTTGGGAATATAGTTGCAATATTTATGGATCGTTATACTAGTCACCCTCTGCCGCTCACCGCGGCTCGCCTGCCACTCCGATTTCCGACCTGCCGCATATCGCCTAATCATTCTCGAGATAGAGCATCTCTCAACAGCCTCAATCTTATATTTTCTTTACTGCACAAAAAAAGAAGGGGGCGTCTCCCCTCCTCGAACGCACTTCGCTGATCAAGTCACGATCTCGTCGCTTCCTTGTCCAGTTATGCTATTTGTTTCCCCGCGCCCCTCTACCCTTGCAGCTTCAGCATCAGCGAATATTCGTCCGGATAAATCGTCAGGAAGTCCGTCAGGCCGATCAACCGGAACATTCTCTGATAATGAGCATTGATGCCGAAGCCATAGAGGGAGAACCCGGCCTGTTGCGCGGCGTGCGCCAGCCGGATCAGGATCGCGATGCCGGCGCTGTTGACGTAATCGACCCCGTTGAAGTTCAGCACCAGGCGGCTTCGGCCTTCCATGCCATTCTCCCAATCCCGCCACTTCAGCAGCGTCTCCTCCGCCTTCATCGTCAAGTCCCCTTGCAAATCCAGAAGAATCCCGTCCCGAAACAGCCTCTCCGCAATGGACAATTCGCTATTCAATGCGTTCCCCTCCCTTCGGCTCCCGTCGAAACAGCAGTTCCACGCAAAACTCCCCGCCTTCGCATCCGGCCCGTACCTCGTCGGCATAATGCCGCATCAGCAGCAATCCCCACCCGCGCGGATCGCGTTGGCCGATCTTGTCCTTCGCCTGCGCCATATCCGCTGAGGGCTGCACGCAGGCTGCATCCGTTCCGCTGCCCCGATCGCAAATCCGAAACAGGATTCGGTCGGCGTGGACAAGCATCGTAACGTTCACCGGGACATCCTTTGCACACCGATTGCCGTGTTCGATGGCATTCAGGCAGGCTTCCGACACAGCCGTAGCGATCTCGTCCACCCGCAGCTCCGGCAGATGCGACGCCCGAATCGCTTGTTTGAGCTCGCGCACGACTGTTTTCTCTTGTCCCAGTTCGCTTTCCAGCTGCCAAACTTTTCGGATCATCGCCTGATCTTTCATCTTCATCCCCTTTTCCGCCGTCAAACCGTCCTCCATACGATACCAGACCGGCTTTACAAATCGTTTACAAGAGCGGGCGTTTTACTGTCTGCTCACGATCACGATCGTTCGATCGTCCGCCCGCCGGCTGTCGCCGGACGGCGCTGCGGCCTGCATGAGGGAAGAGACTTGCTCTGTCAGCCCTTCGCTCTCCGGGAGTTCTCCCAGCAACCGTTCGAAACGCTCGAATCCGAGCATCTGCCCGTCAGGCCCGTCCGACTCGACGATGCCGTCGGTGAACAGCACCAGCCGGCTGTCCGGCGGGAACGCGATGGCGTGGTTCCGATATGCCGTCCCCGGCAAGACGCCCAGCGGCAACGACGAGACGGGGCCTTCCTCTACCGCTCCCCCGCGGAGCAAATACGGAGGCAAATGGCCGGCGCCGGCATATTGCACAGCGGTCTCCTCGCGATCGAACATCGCAAGCCCGACCGTCACGAACAGCTTCCCTTGCAAGGCGCCGAACATCAGGCGGTTCGTGCGAGTCAACACGTCCGCCGCCGATCCGCCCGCGCGAAGCTCCCTGCGCAGCAGCGCCATCGTCCCGGACATGAGCAGTGCGGCCGGCATGCCTTTGCCCGCGACATCGCCGATCACGACCGCGACCCTGCTCTCCCCCAGCGGCACGATATCGAACAGATCTCCGCCGACCATGCGCGTCTGCTTGCAATCGACAGCGACGGCGAACCCGCCTGCTTCCCGATAACCGCCGGGCAGCAGGCTTGATTGCAGGCGGCAGGCGAGCTGAAGCTCCCGCTCCAGGTCCGCGTACTGCCGCGACAGGTAGTCCTGCAGCTCGTTAAACGCGGCGCCCAGCTCCCCGAATTCATCGCGGCTGCGGTCCGCGATCCGGCCGCGCAGCATATCGCGGTCTCCTTCGAGCAGCGCGCCCATACCTTCGATCAGCTCCCGGAAGCGGCGTCGGAACCGCTTGGTCACTTGCCGGAATACCCCATAGCCGATGACGGTGCCGGCCCCGGCCAGGCCGTACAGCAGCGGCAAGCCCGCCCGGCTGCCCCCGGCACCCGCCGTCTCGACGGCGAACATCACGATGAGGACGGGAACGCCCAATAAAATCAGAAACGAGAGGAGCAGCGGCTTTAGAAACGTCGATGTCGTCCCGGATTTGTTCATCTTCTACGTTTCCCTCCGTTCCTCGCGCGAGACGACAAGCAGCGTAAAATCTTCTTCCGCCCGCTCCCTCTCGGCACGGAACCGGTCCAGCCCGCTGCCCAGTTGCGGTGGGAGCGGCTTCGCCGCGTCCAGGAAAGCCAAGGCATCCGCGCTCTTCTCCCCCTGCTCCAGCCAACGGAGAGCCGTATCCGAATGCAAAATCAGCCGGCCTCCGGGCAGCAGAAGCCTGTCCGCATCTTCATGCAGTGACTCCGCATCGGAAGCAGGATGGTGCAGCACCGCGCGAAAGCGGCCCTCGCAAGCGAAGCGCAGCGCATCGGCGGCGGGATCGAACAGGGCAAGCGCGACGGACAACGCGGGCTTCTCTGCGAACATATCCGACTGCGCCTGCCGGAACCGGTCCAGCATGTCCCGGGGCGACCGCTGCGGCTGAATCTCCGCGCGCAGCAGCAGCAATGCGGCGGACATATGAAGCGCGGCGTGCATGCCGGCGCCGGACACCTCGCCTGCGAATACGGCGAACCCGCCCTCCTGCAGCGGAACGATATCGTAAAACCCGCTTCCCGTCTCCCTGCGGGGCTCCGTCAGAGCACGCGCCCGGTAGTCTCCGATAGCGAATTCCTGCTGCGAGAGCAACTGCAGTTGAACCTGGCGGGCCAGTTCGATCTCCTGGGCTACCGCCTCATATTCCTTGACAATGCGATGCTGCAGCCGGTTGAAGGCGATCGCGAGCTGTCCCACTTCGTCGCCCGACAGCACGGGCATTTTCGAATACAGCCGGGAGGAATCCCCGCCCAGCAGGGAGCGAATGCTGCCGATCAGGACGAGCAGCTCGCGGCGGAATTCCTTGGCCAGCAGCAGGAAGATGGAAGCGGCGAAAATCAATTCAAGCAGGATCAGCGGACCGAGAATGTGGAACTCGACCGGCATGTTTTTCGCGCGGGCTACAAGGACGTACCATAGAATGGAAAACATCAGGATCAGCATGAGCCCGATGAACGTGGCGGCGAGCATCGACAGAAAGCTTCTGCCGCGCACGATATCCCCGGTTGCATTCGTCAGCCGCATGAGCAGCGGCCGGGTCAGACGGCGGGAGACCGCGTAATGCAAAATGGCGGCGGACAGCGCCACCGCTTGCTCGTACAGGAAGCTGCGGACGAAATTGTCGCGGTAAGCGTCCTCAACACGAAGGAGTGAGTGCCCCTCCACCGCAAAATGAACCACGTGATAAACGGGAATAAAGAGCAGGCCGTAAGCAATCGTACCCCAGAACAATTCGGAAGGGAGCCTGAGCAAGCTGTGGCCCAGTTCATCGTCACCGCGCCTGCGCCCTGAGCCTTCAGCAGACAGATCCGGCCAGAGTCTTCGCAGCCGAAACCAGACGAGCGCCCCCAACAGCACGATCATCCCTGCCAGGATGACCACGGTGAACGGAATCGAGAAACGAAATAAATACGGGAACGTGAGCCGTTTAATGAAAAGACTCTCGAGCGTTACCCAAAACAGGACGAGCAGGGCCCCGCCGGCAAACAACGCCAGGAAGCGGAGCAAGAACAGCGGCAATCGGGGAATGGGCAGCTTGCTCACCTCCAGACGATGCTCCGGGTTTCCGGCATCGGGCCCGTGCCCAACTCCTCGCGGAACAGCGTCTCGATCCGATGATAGAGCGCGATCGCTTCGGCCCGCTTCCCTTGAAGCGTCAGAGCTTCCAGCAGCGCCTGATAAGCTTCCTCCTGCAAGGGCGCAAGCCGCGTCCACTCGCGGCCGTAAGCTTCCGCCAGATGCGGGGACGACTTCTCCGCCGCGACGCGGGCCAGCTTGCCGAGCGTCTCGCACTGCTGGCGCAGCATGCGTTCCCGGCTGCGTTCCAGCCAATCGACATAGGGGACGTCAGGCGCCAGCTCGCCATACAGAGGCAGCGCCTTCTCGTACAGCGGTACCGCAAGGCCGCGGTCCGTCGCCCACAGTTGGTCCGCAATCCGCATCAAGGTCGTGTACTGCTCGGCGTCGACTTCCTCGATCAGCCCGTCCTTCAGCTTGACCATGCCGTCCTTGACGACGACGCCTCCCTCCACGCCCAAGTATTCGCGAATGATTTGCTTGAGCTGGTGCGCGGCCACGTAAAATTGATTCGCGTTTTTGTCCGGCTCGCCTTCGGGAAACAACGCCTCCGTTGCTTTCTCCCGGGAAACCGTGAAATCCGGCTGCAGCAGCAGGTACAGCATCAATTCCTTCGTCTTGCTCCGCTTCCAACGAATCGAAGCCATCTCCCGCTCCCCGCACGCAAAGCAGAATCGGCCGAAGAGCCTCGCCTTCCACGATGGAACCGCGGACACGGCGCCGGATCGCAAGGCGATGGCCGGGACCATCCGCTTCTCCAAACAATCGTCCATGATCCCAAGGTGAACGTCCGCTTCCGCAAGAAGCCCCATTCGCGAGAGGGACCGGGCTTGTGCGCGGATGCTGCCTGCCCTCTCCCAGTCAGGCCCGGCCGCCGCCATCTCGAATCTGGCGCAAGCCCATGCGAACTGCACATCCAGGTCTACAGCGTTCTCAAAGCCCGCCGAGTCGACGAACCCGGCTTCCCGCTTCCCGGGCTCTGACTGCCCCGATCGCATGGCCGCTCGCATTCGGACAATTTCCATCAGCATCGGATAGGGGGATGCGAACGACCCCGCCTCGACACCGGCCAGATCGCGGAGAGCTTGCTCGGCCTTCCCCTGGCCGAACGCCCGGCAGGCGCACAGATACGCATAATAGCCGGCGCCGATATGCCCCACGCTCATCCGTCGCTTGAAGGCGAGCAGCCGCTCCTCCCATTCCTCCGGCGGCATCCGCATCGCGCGGCGGGCCAGCATATCGAACAGCGCGAAGGCGCTTTTGTCCGTTTCCCCGTCCCGGTCGAATGCTTCCATGGCGCAGTTGTAATAATGGCCGCTGTCTCTCCCCGCGCGGTCGTCGTCCAGCAGTGCGATGCCCCGCGCCAGCGCATAGGCGACATCGCCGCCCACTTCTTCCTCGGCGTTCTCCCACTCATCGCGAAGAAACCGCAAGATGGGCTCCGCCTCTTGCAGTTGACCGATGCGCAGGTTGATGACCGCCAATTGCGACAAAGCCGACAGCAGCGGCCCTCGCAGCGTCCGGGCGGCGAGACGGCCCAGCACGGCGGACAAGCTCTCCCGCGCCGGAAGCAGCTCGCCGCGGCGAATCCATTCCTCGCACCTTGCTTGAATCAGAAGAGGTGAAGCCTCGACCGCCTCGTCCGGAATCCGCTCCCACAGCGCAGCATCGATCCGCTGACGCTGCAGCGCCGCATTTTCCAGCTTGGCAACAACTTCCTCCAAATGGCCGCCCGTTATCGCCTGCTGCACCTGTTTCGTCCATGGATTCGCCATCCGTTAGCCCCGTCCCGCACCAATGATGTGGCCTATAATTTCGACAGAACGCGTGCCGATTCCTGCAACAGCTTCTCTATTCACATGGCCTGAGCGTTGACCGGGATCGGTGTCGCCGGGGATGCGAGTCAAGCGGTTGACAGGTTCGCACCCTCACCAGCTTGCCAGAAGCGCCTCCAGACGATCCATCGTCTGCTCGGCACCCGGGACGGCATAAGTTTTCACCTTATCAAAAGTATCGGCTGTCTCTTCAAACACGGTGCGGTAAGTGAGCTTGGTCTTGCCTTCCAAATCCTCAAATGCAGCCGTCGCCACAAAGCGGGGAAACACCGTATGCCGGAAGACGATTCGCTCGGGACTCACGACCTCGACAAACACGTTGGTGTTGGGATAATCCATGCCGTCGGGACCGTGCATAACGAACTGCCATGTGCCGCCCGGCTTCAACTCGAACTTCCGGGAAGTCAACGTAAATCCTTGCGGGCCCCACCACTTGGACAAATGCTCTTCCTTCGTCCATGCGTCAAACACAAGCTCTCGCGGAGCGTCAAATATACGGGTGACCACGATCTCGCGATCTCCTGCTTGCGCTGTCATTTGGCCAGTTGCATTGTCGCGCTTCAAGCCGATCCCTCCGAATCTTGCCGTGCTGCCGATGGTGAGTTATTCTCATGGCTCCCGCTTCTGCTTAGACCAGCTTCAAATATAAATCCAGAGCTTTATGGAGTGTTCGTACGACTAATTCCACGAACGGAACGGTGTCGCCGGTCGTATGCGCACGATCCAAGGCTGAATAGTATTCGGCGCGGTCTTCCCGCTCTATGACGACAGGGGGATAGCCATACTTCATCAACTCGAAGTTTAGGAGCAGTCGGGCCGACCTGCCGTTCCCGTCGATGAAAGGATGGATCTTGACGAAATCAATATGAAGATTGGACGCTCTTTCGATCGTGTGTTGGCTAGGCGTCCATACGTTTTCATATCGTCGAATGAGATCTTCCATTAAATTCGGCAATTGCAAGAAGTCTGGCGGTATATGCTGCGCGCCGCTAATGATCACATTCTCTTGCCGATAGGATCCCGCATGTTCATCATCGATTCCTTTGAGGATCAGTCGGTGAATGCTCTTGATTTGCCATTCGGACAAGCGCTCCTGCCGTTTCACGATTTCCTCGACATATAGGATCGCATCTTTGTGGTTAATGACCTCCAGATGCTCTTTGATGGTTTTGCCGCCAATCGTGATCCCTTCCAGAGCTACCTTCGTTTCCGACAGTGTGAGGGTATTCCCTTCTATCGCGTTAGAGTGATATGTCCAATTGACAATGAGGTGTTCGCGGATACTTCGCAAAGTATGTACAGGCAAAGGTCTCTTAAGCTCAAGCCTAATCATCTTCTCGTCGATTTCCTTAAACACCGTGGATCACCCCGGACTTTCGAGTCTTATTTCCAGTATACTACATGTACAGATTGCGCACCTATAGGGCTGGTACTATACATTCTGTTAAAGCGAAAGACATCTTTCTCCGCTTTGCCGATATTTACATCAGCCGCCTATCTATCTATTTTGCGTTTTGGAGGTTCTTTTCTGCAATAAGGGCTGCGGAGGTACTTATTTCAAGTTTTAAAAGCCATTTTACTGAAATAAGAGTCGCGAAGAGACTGTCGATTAATTGTGGATCTGGCAAAACAACCTGTGCAGGCAGCGTAACGGAACCCAGAAGCCTTAATCGGCAATAAAGGATGTTTTGGAAAAGCTAACGGAACGGAGGGCCATTATCAGCGACAAAACGTGGCCAAAATCACTGTAAAACCGCGGAATAACGGCGCTGTGTTCCGTTACAACCCCGAGCGGAACCCTCTTCACCGGATAACGGTTCTGTGTTCCGTTACGACGGATGGCTAGACTAAAGAGCGATGCTTCGTGAAAGCGATGTTTCGAAAGAGCGATACTTCGTGCGCAATGCATGTTGTTAACCATTAATCGACAGTCTCGCGAAGGGACTTATTGTCTCTGCACTGGCCTCCAATGCCCTCTTTTGGGCCGAATCGCAAAGTTTAGGCTGAAGAGAAATCGTACCGCTTAAATAACGGAATGTTATTTGCCGCCAATATATTATCCGCCGCAGCACTTCTTGTACTTCTTCCCGCTGCCGCATGGGCAAGGATCGTTGCGACCCACCTTGTTCGTGTTGATGTAGGGCTCGCTCCCGAACCCGAACCCGGAACCGGGCAAACGCTTGTCCGCAGAACGGGGGCTTATGTCTCTCGCCATCCCGTTCACTTCTTCCTCTCGTGCCGCCAGCCTTTGCGCTTCGGCCTCAATCTCCCGCTTCCACTTTGGCAGCAACGGAGGCTCTGTGCCTGAAATCACGCAGTAGGCATATAACGAATTCGTAAGACTCAAATGGCCCCTATCATAGCCTTCTTCCACCATCGACTGTACCCGTGAAAAGCCCTTGGCGGATCCCAATTGACAAAGTCCGTCCGCCAGCCTCGTCGCATAGGTAAGATCTTCTTCGGCAGGAAGCAGCTCAAGCAAGGCTTGCTCGGATTCGGGAAGCTTGATGTGGCCGAACACATCTGACGCATAAAGTCGATAATATTCCGCGGGTGACGCAAAATATTGTTCCTTCAATGCCGAGACGACTGCCGGCGTACCGATGCGAACGAGCGACTCGCCGGCCTTTACCGGCAGCAGGTCGTCCTCTGCCCCCAAGAAGCTGCACAGTTGCGGAATTGCCGCTGCCAATTTCATCTCGCCTACCAGTTGGGCGTAATAAATCGTTCCATAGCCTTCATCGTCCGGACTATAGGCATCAAGCCGCTGCAAGACATGATCAGGATCGATGCATTGCCGACCGCTCAGTTCCCGAACTAGCTCGTCTCCATGGAAAGGATTGATCTCGTTTATATACTTGCCATAGCTGTTTCGAATAAACGCTTCAAAACTATCCACCAACTCTTCATTGCTCATATCTGCGATCTTGATTCTATCCTGAAGCCGCATATTCCAAAAAGCATCCCGTTCCATTTCCTCCAAATAGGGCTTCAGCAACCGAAGATCGCTATACAGCAGAATTTGTTGCAAGTGGAATTTGGTGTTGACATCCGACTTTGAGAATGGTATCAATTCCCACAGCTCGCGCACCGTTTCTTCTGTCTGGGCAAATCGATACGCATGAAATAAATGAAACTTCTCCGCGCCGCGAGGCTGCCGTAATCTTTCCAGAACGAGCGGCATCAGGGTGACATCGTTCTCGCCCAAGGAGCTTTCTGCAAAATAGTTCAGCGCTGCATTGCATACGACCGTTTCGGGATGCAGGATAAAACGCTTGACTTGCTCGGCAGTGAACATTCACATCAACCTTTTCGAGTTTAGGATTGTGCTTCGACTTGCTCATATGCCCTGGGTGAACAGCCTTCGAACGTGCGTCGCCTAGAGGTAGTGTAACGATCCACAAATAATGCAACTATGTTCCCAAAAAAGTTTGTGGTGTAATCTTCATAGAACATTTCGACCTGAGTGATATCATGCCCTTCAAATCCAAGAAAGACGACAAAACCCGGTTGCAGCACCTCAGTCACTGCACACGTGGTCCCTAACCCGACAAAACCCGGTTATAGCATCCCAGCGACTGCGAACGTGGTCCCTAACCCGGCAAAATCCGGTTACAGCATCCCAGCGACTGCGAACGTGGTCCCTAACCCGGCAAAATCCGGTTGCAGAGTTTGAGTAACGTTACTTAAGGATCGTTCTACTAGTGTAGCATGTTTTGCGCATGGCTATAAAGGCCTCGAAGGCAGGAACGCATGATGCGCTCGGCTCTGGCCCCTTAAACAAATTGTAGCCCCGATCATGAATCAACATGACCGAGGCTACTGCTCATAACTGCTATTCATTTGTACCTGACTGCCCTCCGATACATGCGCTGCATGCGCTCCAGATTCGTCTTGCCAGAACATGCGTGGCATGTAACCATTCACGTTCTTCCTTCGGTTGCTGCTGTTCATGCTGCTTCACTGGGTACCCGCATGCCGGGAGGAATGCTGGCACGCTTCGCCTTACGCTACTCCAACGGATGATTCTCCCTTCTGCTTGTCAGTTATATTGTCAGCTCAGGCGGCGTAGAGTTGGGGGTGAGCCGGACCGTCCGCGATCTGTCCTCGGACGCCGTTTGGTCACCTGAATTTCTCGCCTGAAGCAGGACAACCTTCGTCGGGATGAATCTTGTGGTGCTGTTTATAGTATAGCTGATTTCTTAATTATTTTAAATATTCAGATAATATCGAATTTTATCGAATATGCTTGTTTTTGCATGGCAATCGAGCCCATGATCGCCCAGACTCCCTATTCCAGCCTGTCTCTCCCGCATCGCACTGTTGTTGTCAGCCCTTATCGCAGCCTTAACAGGATTTTAAGCGAGTGGATTGCCCCTCAATGTTCCTATAATCTCAGCCGCCTTGCAGCTTCCTCCAGGATCATCCGGTCCCGCAATATCATGAATCGCGTGGAATAATCATGATGAGCTTGTGCCGCAAGCGTCATGTGACCGATAGCTTCGGATATTGGCATCCATCTCGTCTCCATGCCAAGCTCCTTCTCTTTGCCGCTTAATGCCGTGCCTGCTGCGTTTTTGCCTTCAGAACGAGCTGCGTAACAATACGACATTTGCATAAAACGATTACGGCCTTTGTGCTCCTCTATGCAGCCAAGCTCATGAAGGATGGCCGCGTCGAATCCGGTCTCTTCCTTGATCTCGCGAAGGAATGCCGCTTCCCGGCTCTCCCCAGCTTCGATCCCGCCGCCCGGCAGCTTGTACAGATCCAGCCGTGACATATACATCATGGCCGCCCGATTGTCATGATCAAGCAGCGCGCCGCGGGCCGCGTACCGGGAGACGGAGTCGATGATATTGGGTTCGCCGCTTCCAACGTCGCGGTCGGTAATTCTTGCGATCAGCTGCAATATTTATCCGCCACCTTACCCTTGTCTCACGCTATATCGAACAGGTCCTCCGAGCACTTCACGCCGATGCTGCCCGATGAACGCAACTTTCCGCTTCGTCCATCTGTCCGGCTCCTGTCTCGGTCGGTTACCCTACGCTCACGTATCTCTTGATTCGACATCCGGCCGGAAATCACCTCCAAATCCCGGGAATTAAGAAGAATTAATACCCGTTTAACAAATCGCGACTATAATGAGTGCAAGCACCACAAAATAAATCCGGATAAGAAAGGAGCTCATCCCATGGGCATTCACGCGTACTTTCAATCGCTGACCGACCTGGAGCGCATCACTCGCTGCCCGGGCAAATTCAAATTTCAGGAGCACAGCGTATCGGCCCATTCCTGGAAAGTCGTCCAGTATGCGAAAACGTTGGCGGATATCGAAGAAAGCCACGGAGCCGCCGTCGATTGGAAGAAGCTGTACGAGATCACGAGCAGCCACGATTACGGCGAAATTTTCATCGGGGACATCAAGACGCCCGTGAAGCACTACTCGCTGGAGCTGCGAGCCATGCTGCAAAGGGTAGAAGAAGGAATGGTCGATCACTTCATCGACGAGCAGATCCCGGAGGAATTCAAGCCGATATTCCGCAGGCAGCTGCGCGAGGGTAAAGACGATTCGACGGAAGGCAAAATTCTGGAGGTCGCCGACAAGCTGGATCAAGTGTACGAGGCCTATGCAGAACTAATCCGCGGCAATACGGAGAAGGAATTCGTCGTGATGTACCGGTCTGCGCTGATTAAAATCAAATCTATCCAGCTTCACTGCGTCGATTACTTCCTGCAGCATATTTTGCCCGACATGGTCAGCGAAGGATCAAGATCCCCCATCGATATCGCTACAATTACGAATGAAGCGCTGAAATCGTAACCCCCCTCGGCAGTAACCGTCCGGATTTCCTCCTTCATCCTCAATCCGTTTTAACTCAAATACATTCGCACGTTGCGACGAATCATGACAGACCGTTGTCATACTTCTTCAGCTATATTGGTATTAGACAAACAATTTCAAATCGCAGGCGGTCCAAGCCCCTTGGGGCGGGGAATCGGGACAAGGAGAGCGGGTATAAGCGATGGAAATCGAAAATCTGATTCAGGCATCGACGCGAGAAGAATTGAGAGCGTGGCTGCTGGCGAATAGTAAGGTTGAACCGTGCTGTTGGGTCGTCGTGCGCATGAAGCCGGCCCCGAATACGCTGATTTATTTGGACACTGTAGAGGAATGTTTATGTTTCGGATGGATCGACGGGATCAAGAAGGGGATATCCGAAGCTCAAACGGCGCAGAGACTGTCTCCCAGAAGCCGCAAAAGCACCTGGACGGAGCTGAACAAGGAGCGGGTTCGCCGCCTCGAAAGGTTGGGGCTCATGCGCGATGAAGGAAGAGAGGCGCTTCCCGACATGAACCCCGATTCTTTTGTCATCGACAGCGCGATCGAGCGCAGGCTTCAAGAGGACAAGCTCGCTTATGAGAACTTCCTGGCGTTTCCGCCTCTGTATACGAGGGTTCGGATCGATACGATCCAGAGCGTCAGGCATGAGCCGGCACTGTTCCAGAGCCGATTGGACAAATTCATCACATTCACGCGGGAAAATAAAATGTACGGACAATGGCATGACAATGGGCGGCTGCTGGAGCCATAAGGCTCGAGCGGCGTGAGCGGAAGTGCTGCCGACTTAATGTCCGGCACTGCCGGCCTGCTCCTTCAGGAAATTCAAAAAAGTTTCAATGCCTCCGCCCAAATGCGTTACGGATTCAGGCAGAGCAAACGGACGCGCGGACACATCGTAAAAATCGCCGCCCGCCGTGCTGTCCGTCATCATGTAAGCATCGCTGCCGGGAATTCCGTCCGTCAAACTGGCAAACTCGTCTCCGACAAAGGCGCAGCGTTCGATTTCGATTCCTCGTGCCTGCAGGATCCGGTTCGCGAAAAAATCCACATTGTCGCTCTTGGTGCTGATTCCGACTTCCAGATACTTGGCGTCCGCCGTCACCTTGATCGGATGCGCGAACCCTTGTCCAAGCTGCTCCGCTAACGAGATTAACCCCGGAATGCCGCCTTCAAAGCCGTGCTCCTTCAAGCTTGCGGTCAATTGCCGGAGCTCGCCGTCCTGCAGGTACAACTGATCTCCCCGGTCCGTTGCCGGCATCAGATCGATTTTACAATACTGCGGTCTTGTAAACACAATATCCGTATCGTAATCGTAATGGGCAAGCATGTGCTGATGAAATCGAAAGCAAATCTCGTCCAGCCGGAGCTTTTCGTCTTTGCTTAATTTCCGTTCCTCCAGGACAACGGGACGGCCTGCGACGAATCCGTAATTGAGGGCGCCCCGCCCCAGCCCCAAGTACAGACGGTTCAGCAGCTCCGCCGGAAACCGCGTATGCAGCCGGCCGCCGTCGATATTCCCGTAGGTCGTGCCGCTGACGATGACCAGCACTACGCCCTGCTCCAACAGGGCTGCCATGTGCGGAATCACGCGGTCCGTCGGCGCCTTCCTGCTCTCGACGGCCGTCCCGTCCCAGTCGAATAGTATGGCCTGATACTTCTTCACAACGCAGCTCCCTCCGCTTGACGTTCGCCTATTCTTTCACGCCGCCCATGGATATTCCCTCGACAAACTTGTTCTGGAAGATGAAGTACACGACCATAATCGGCAGAAGAGAGATGCTGGCCGCCGCCATCAGTTGGCCGTATCGCACGAAATTCCGGCCGTTCAGAAATTGCATGGCGATCGTGATCGTATAGTTGGACGCATCGTCGAGCATCATATATGGCCACAGAAATTCATTCCAAACGTACAAAAATACGATGATGCTGATCGCGCTGACGGCATTGCGAATCAAGGGGAACACGATGCGGTGCGTAATCTGAAACTCGGAGCAGCCATCGATCTTTGCCGCTTCAATGACATCCCTGGGAATCGTGCCGATAAACTGCTTCATGATGAATACGGCATAGCTTGTCGTACTGTTGATGACGATAATCAGCGATAACAAGGAGCCATGCAAGCCGAACCAGCCCATCTCTTGATACAGCGGAAGCAGAAGGACGGATACCGGCACCATCATGGTCGACAGCACCATATAGAAGAACAGTTGACGGCCCTTGAAGTCGATTTTGGCCAAAGCGTAGCCCCAGAGCACGCTGAAGTACAGGGTCAGCGCCGTGCGGACGATCGTCACCCAAACGCTGTTTTTTAACGAATTGAGAAGGTTGAGCGAATCGTTGGCGAGGACAGCCGTGTAATTGTCCAAAGTCACGCGTCTTGGAATAAACGTCGGCGGATAGCCCAATATTTCGCTTTCGGGTTTGAAGGCGTTGAACAGCATCGTCAAGAACGGAACAAGAAAAATAGCGCCGATCATAATGAGGACCAGATAGATGATAAAGCGAATACTCGCGGCTCTGTTCAACCGCATTGTCTTCCGGACATGCCAAGCATTCATACGATGAGCTCCAATCCCGGCGGAATGAACAGGTGCATCCCACCTCTTCGATATCCCGGATTATATCGCTCCCGCGCCCGTCCATATATAGCGATTCCTGCTTTTTGTCGCACATCCTGCTACGGATGCGCGCCGTCGGCCAGCAGCTTGTTTTCGATCTCTTCGTGAATCAACCGGGATTTGTACAGATTGGGAGTCATGCCGACGATCTTCTTGAAATTGTTGATGAACGAACGTGCGTCCGAATATCCGATCTTCGCGGCGATGTCCCCGATCTTCATGTCCTTGCTCGCCAAATATTCCATCGACTTCTCGATTCTGCGCTCGGTAATGAATTCCTTGATCGATTTGCCGGTCGCGTGCTTGAATACTTTCACCAGATAAGAGACACTGTAATGCATTTCTTCCGCCAGCAGGTCAAGACAGATGTCTTCCTTCGCATAGTTCTGACGGATGTATGTCTCGATCTGTTTGGCTACGTCGTTCTGGTTGTTCTCCTTCTGGTCGGAAATATAATCATATATGCGGTCAAAGACTTCCTGGAAGAACGATTGTGCTTCGTCCAGGGTCGACAGAGACAGTATTCGTTCGTAGATATCCGCTGCAGGAAACAACTGGTCGCTGTTGATCGAAAGCTCTGACAGCACCTTCATCGTATCGTTCAACAGTTGCACGAATGTATACTTGATGCGGTCGTATGACTGCATGTTTTCCCTCGCATACGCGAAATACTTGACGATCGCAGCTTCGATCGCCTCCCGGCCCGATTGCCTCAAGCTGTTGAATATTTCCTCTTCCAGGTGAAACGGATATTTGTAAGTGACTTTGTTCAACTGCGGCATATCCGGGAAGCGAATCAGCTTGTTGGCGCCCGCGATCACCTTGTAATGGCAAGCGATGCCGGCTTGCTCGTAGCATTCGTGGATTTGGGACATTCCGCTGCACAGACTGCTCGCGCCGATGACAAAAGGAACGTCGATTTCCCCGATGACGCACTCGCTGATCCGCCCGGACACTTCCCTCCAGCGACGCTCCGCGGCCGCTTCGGACAATTCGTCGATGCACATGAGGACGATCAGGCTGTTGCCGCGTGAATGAACGATTTCAGCCTCGACCTTCGGCTCCCGCTGCACGCAGGATTCGATCGCCTCCCGCTGGCGGATTAACCTTTCGTCGATTTGCTTGTCGTTATATTTCTTTCCGGAATAGTCGAGCCGATCGATCTTCAGCAAGCATACGCCATAATATCGGTCTTCGGGCAGACGGATGTCGTAATGCGCCAGACTGCCCGGAATATCGTCCCCTTCGGATGGAGCCACGGTGATCAGTTTCTCCAGCGCAGCGTTTCTCAGGAACGGCCGATTTTCCTCCCACAACTGCTGAATATCCTTCTTCTCGGATATCAAATGCTCGATATTCCGCTCGATAAACCCGATTTCGTCCTTGATCGCCGCCGGCCCGTCATCGCTCTCGCGCAGCAGCGTCCTGATCACTTTCTTGACCGGGCGATGCAGCACATCCGCCGCCAGCAAGGTAATGACGACGACGTAGACGAGCGACACCAGCGTAAGTACGATCAGGAACAGCTTGGTCGATTCCAGCTTGTCGAACACGACGCTCGCCGGCACCTCGTAGACGAACTTCCATCCGGTTTCGCCAGAGGTGATGAACGAAGCCAAATAAGGTGTCCCCCCGACATCGATCCGCGTGCTGCCGTTCATTCGGCCCTTCAGCCCGGGATTGTCGACGGCCATCGTGCTGTCGCCTTTGCCGAACAGCACCTGTCCGTCCTGATCGAGTACGTATACATTCGCTTGCCCGGTCTCGTCGCCCATCGTCAGCATGCTGCGGAAGAACGCTTTATTCAGCGTCATGATGATCAGCGCCTTCGGATTATAATCCGCCGGGTTCACCGGCATGATCATCGCGGCTTCCGTTTCGGATTCATTCACGGGCAGGTTGAATATGAACAGCGATTTGAAATAGCTGCCTTGGTCGAATATCGATTTGGCGTTGACCAGCATGTTGCGATTGTCTATCCGGTCCAGATCGAGATAAGAAGCATTCGCTCCGTTCAGATCGATGACCTTGGCATCGTCAAAGTAATACACGTACAGCTTGTCGAAATATTTATTGGCGGATCGCAACTGATACAGCCTGCGGTAAACATCCTGCCTGTCGAATATGTCCAGAAGCTCGTAGCGGTTCGAGAAGGACTTTAATTGGCTGTCCAGCGCAGCCTGCATCAGCGCGTTATTCATCACTCCGATGACCATTTCCATCGAGGTCTGAATCGATTTGATCTTGTTCGTGCTCGTCTCCAGCACCTGATCGCGCATCGTGCCGGTCATCTTCAGGTAGTTGACCGTATTTCCCGCTACCGCCAAAGTCACCAGCACCGCGCCGACGATCAGTATAATTCTGAATTTGTACCTGGAGGAAATCAAAGCACCCGCCCCCCTTGTGCATCGTGATCGGATCGACTCTCTTCGATAACAGATAAATAGAGCCGAAAATGTCAACTTGTTCAAGGTTGACATTTTTCGGCCCTTGGCTATTATTCCCGGCAACGCGACAGTTCGGGTTAATAATAGGCCAGAACGCTCGGGCTTGTCAATAGTCGGATGCAAACGCTTGCAGTCAAACAGGCCAAATCGGAAAGGTTAGCTTGCTTTACAATTTCCGAATCGTGGACGAGGGACTGTCCCGCAGGTCGGCATGGCAAACCCCGGGACTGTCCCTTAAGACACACGATTACTTGAACAAGCTGTAGAGCATGACGGCGACCTCCGCCCTCGTGGCATTGCCGGTCGGGTTGATCTTATTGTACGAACCATGGATGTAGCCGCTGACGATCAGCGCGTTCACGCTTGCCTTGGCATAGTCGGCCACGCTGTCGGCATCGTCGAACGCATTCAGCGCAGACAGGTCGCGGGATATCGTCAGCCTGCCCTGCTTCTCCAACGCGCGGGCCAGCATGACCATCATATCCTGTCTGCTGATCTCGTTCTTCGGAGAGAACTCGTTGTTGCCGGTGCCTGCTACGATGCCAAGGCTCCGGGCGATTGCTGTCGCCTGCGCGTAATAAGCATCCGCCGGCACGTCCGCGAATCCTTGCGGAGCGTCCGACTTCAGCTCCAGCGCCCTGACGATAAGCAGAATGAAGTCTGCTCTCGTGATGTTCCGCGTCGGTGCGAACTCGTCTCCGCCGACGCCGTATACGATGCCCTTGGCGGCCAGCGCTTCAATGGCGTCCGCCGCCCAGCTGACAGGAGCCAGATCCTTGAATTTGGCGGGGCCTGCACCGGGGCTTGTACCCGGGTCCGTGCCGGGATCGGTACCTTGATCGGTACCTTGACCGTTGCCCTGATCAGTACCTTGATCGGTGCCTTGATCGGTGCCTTGATCGGTACCTTGACCGTTGCCCTGACCATTGCCCGGATCGGAGCGTTCAGTCGTGCCGATGCTGCCATTCGTAATATGAGCCGCAACGCTTCTGAACGTCTCGCCATCGTCTCCCGTGCCGGTCATGCTCTTCGACGCCAGCTCAATGGCATGCACAGCCGTCTCATTCGCTTGCACCCGGAACTTAAGCGTAAACAACGTGCCGTTGCCCTTGAAGTCCTCCACGCCCATCAGATTGGCCGTCACCTTGCCCGAGGCCCGCTGAGGATACGCGATATTGTCGTACAGCGAATTGGCGGGCAGAATGTCCCCTGCCTCCAGCGCGGCAGTTATGAGCTGCAGCTTCGAGCTGTCGTACGAGATTTCAAGCTCGAACTCGGTAATGCCCGGATTGTTCAGAATGCTCACCGGAATTTCCACGATGTTGTCGACCTGCTTGCCCGTAGCCGAGCCTACGGTAATATCGGCCGACAGGTCCGCCAGCTTCGGCACGAGGAAGCCGGCTTCCCCGAGCTTCTTGCCCTTGTAGAACACTTCAACCGTTACGGTCTGATTCTCGATCGCCGCTTTAACGGGAGTAATGTCAATCGCCGCGACCCTCGTGTTGTTATTGTAATTCACTCGTGCGATCTCCGCTTGGACAGGTGCATTGTCATTCACGGACAGAACAATCTCGAAGTCTTCCTTGACCGGAAGCATGGCCAAGTCCTTCTCGAAGGCCACGCTGACCGTCCCGTTGACCGCCGATACGTCCGCACGGACTTCCTCTTCTTCCTCGGCTTCGTAAATTTCAATTTCCTGCCAATGGCTATTCACCTTGTGCGAACCGGCGCCGATGTGGTAGCCGTTGGCCCACGTTCTGAAATACCGGGCTTTGACGGGATCGAACGCAAACTCCGTTCCCGCCGTATTCTCCGTGTACTCCTCGTCCGTACCGACGCCTTGACCGGAACTGTTGTCCCTGTCGTTGTTGAATACGGTCGTCACGCCGGTCTGGAACGTCGGGTCGTTGGAAAACTGAATAATGACGTCTTCGTATATCCGGTTGTTGTTCGGCGTGTAATGCCACATGACCACCCGGTTCACGTTCTTCTCGCTCCCCAGATCGATCGTCAGCGCGGACGGGCCGCCTTCCTCCGTGGCATTGGCATAATTCCCGTCGGCAAGGATGCCGTCGTTCGCTTCGACCACCTTATCCGTATCCTGCGGCGGCGGCGGGGGAACGAGCGTTACCGGCTTATTCAGGGCGACGTTGTCGCTCTCTTCGCCGACCGGGCCGCCGCTTGACTCCTCGTACAGCTTGACTTCGACGATTCTTGCCTTGTCGCCGTCCGCCCATCCGCCGCTGTTCCTGAAGGTGTTGATCCGAACGTACCGGGCGTCCGTCCGGTCGAATTCCACCGTGTAGCCCGCGCTCGTCGCGGGAACCGTATTGCGGGACCAGTCGGACACCATCTCGTAGCTCACGCCGTCCGTCGACACCTCGATGTTGAACTTGTCGGCGATGCTGCCATTGTTCCAGACCGAGTAGACGATCGCTTTGCCCACCGTCATCGTGTCTCCCAAGTCGATCGTTACCGTCTGCGGATTTCTCGCGCCATACCAGTAAGACATCTCGTCGATCACGCCGTCCGTCAGCATCGCTGCCGGATTGTTGGGGAAGACGTCCCCCTCGACTGCTGCCGGTTTGCCGAAAGCGAGGTTCAGCGGGTCGTTGTCCTGCACGACCTTCTCCAGATCGCGTCGGGTAATCAGGCCGACCTGCTCTCCGCCCGAGAACAACGCCGCCTTGAACGTCATAGTGCGATTAACGGCGATCGGACCTGCGTATAACGCGGATGCCGCCGTCGGATCGCTGCCGTCCGTCGTGTAGCGGATATCACCCGGCAACTCCGTTGACAAGGCGACCGTCGTGCTCGTATCGAATTGCCCCCGCTCCGGTCGAATCAGATCCGCAGCCAGCCGGACCGGGTTGACGATCTTGTCGAAGAGCGCATCCGTCCCGGCTGCCGCCGCAGCGAACGCTTCATAGTCGTTCTCGCCGGCCTTGTTCCACAGACTGGCGCCGAACGGAGCCGTCCGATAACGCATGAGCGGAACGAGATTTTTCTCCAGACCTTCCCACCACGCCAGCATCGCGCCCGGAACGTCGCTGTCCGCAGGCACGGTGATCGGGTCGTAACCGGGATAGCCCGGTGCGTTATGCCCGAATTTGAACTTGTTGTAGCGGTAAATTTCTTCCGGACTTGCATACGTATAGTTGTTGCCCGGGTAATGATCCGTGACATAGTAGGGATGCCAACTGCCGTTGATCACGGTATAGCCGTCGCTCAGCATATCGTTCAAATTGTAATAAATATGCTCCCAGTTGATGATGACGACATCCTTGGGTACTTCCACCTTGGCGCCAGGCACTCTGGGGAACCCTTCCCACAGGATCAACGTTTTGCCCTTGGTCTTGACATAGCTGTCGATGTAAGCGATGAAATCCCGGAACACCTCTTCATTGGAGGAGTCGTTCTTCGCCACCTCCAGCCGTTCGTACGCCTCCTGGAAGTGCGGGTCCGCCGACGCTCCGCCGTAGGAGGCTTCGTCGCCGCCCATATGGTAATACGGCGTCGAGGCGAAGATGGCCAGCGCTTCGTCGATCAGCGTCTTGACGCCCGCCCTTGCTTCGTCGCTGGCAAAATTCATGCTGCCCAGCAGACCGGACGCCCCCTGGATGCCGAACAGCTCGGGATACGCCTGAATCATCTTGCCCGTATGTCCGGGCATGTCGATCTCCGGAATGAGGATTACGCCGCGATCCGTCGCGTACTTCTCCAGGTCTTGAAGCTCCGATTTCGTATAAGCGGGCTTGCCCGACGCATTATGGCCGGCGAGGCCCAGGTTCGGATATGCGTCGGACGGGAACATCCAATTCTGGTCGTCGGTCAGATGAAGCTGCATATAGTTGAGCTTGGAGATCCGCGCCAGGTCGACCAGCTTCTTCAGGGAATCGATCGAAGTGTACCGGCGCGCCACATCGATGGACAATGCCCGATAAGCGCTGTCCGGCTTATCTTGAATGTCGGCTTTGGGCGAAGTCAGCGTCCCGTTCAGCAGCTGCATCAGCGTGCTCGTGCCCAGGCTGACGGCATATTTGTCCTTGCCGGTTACGATTACGCGGTCGGCGACGCTCAGCGCATACTGCTCGGCATCCATGGCCGGATTCAGCGTCAGCTCGATATCGCCGGCGGCAGCGGTCGAGCCGACTTCGACAGCCAGCCGGGTGCCCGCCGAAATATAAATTTCGTCGGCCAGCACTTCCGCTTGCGCGCGAATCGCTTCATCGGAGGCGATGATCCTGCCGCCTGCCGTCAACGTCAAGTCTCCGCCGCTTAACGTGACCGACTTGGGATACGGAGCCAGATCGACAACGCGATCGGCCGATACCGGCGCGCCGGGCAGAATGTCCTTCAGATGGTTGAACCATACGCCCGCGATCTTGGCGCTGCCCGCCGTCGTCGGATGCAGCCCGTCATACAGCTCGTTCGTGTCGTTCGGATCGATGCCCGCTTCCGCATTCATATCCACGAAGATGACGTTATGGCCTTCATCCTGCAGAGCATCCGTCATGTCCAGAAGCGCCGCGTTGAACGACGCGATCGGATACGCGCCGCTCCTGGCGTCGGATACGGGAAGCAGCGAAGCCACGAGAATCGTCATCGACGGCTTGTTCGCCAGCATCTTGCGAATGACGGCGTCGAGCCGCTCGACGGCATGGCCGTCATTGTTCTGAGCCGCGCTCGCTCCGGTGTAGTTCGTAAAGTCGTTGATTCCGATCAGCATCAACGCCACGTCCGGATCCAGCTCCATGAAGCTGTCCGCTTGGTCATAGACGTTATTCTTATAGGACGGATGATCCGGGTCGGTCCAGGATTCCCCGGGGCCGATGACCGCGCCGTTCATACCCTGGCCGTCCGGATCCGTTCCTCCGTCGGACGGGCTGCTGACGGTGCCCACGAAGTCGATATCATAGCCCGCATTCTGCAATTGCGTATACAGAGCCCCGCGATAGCTGGAGCTGATATACGTAATGGAATCTCCGATCGGGATAATCTTCGTCGTATCGGACGGCAGCGAGGCCGCCGTGGAGAAGCGGCTTCTCTCCGTCGCGTTGTACGCCCTGACCCAGTAGAAGGATCGGCCGTCTCCCGCTCCGTCCGTATACGAAGTCGACGCTGTATCGCCGGCTCTGACGGCCGATCGGAGACTTCTTGTGCTGTTCTTGTACACGTAGTATCCGTCAGCCCCGGCAACGGGTTCCCAGCTTAACGTGATGCCGTCCGAAGCCAGCACGGCGGCAGGCTGTGCCAGGCTTCCGACCGCATCGTCGGCCACGGCCAGTCGCCCCTTGGCCGGCAGGCTCGCTTCACTGGAGCCGGCGGCATTGACCGCCTTGACGAAGTAATAATACTCCGTTTCCTGAGCCGCAGTCTCGTCTTCATATTGCGTATCCGGCGTCGTGCCGAGGAATTCGGAATCGGCAAATTCGTCCGTCAAACTGCGATACACATCGTAAGTGACCGGCCGGTTGGCCGCCGCTTCCCAGGTTAACGCGATTTTCTGCGGATCGATGCTGTACCCGGCGGCAACGCCTGCCGGCGTTGTCGGCGCCTGCTCCTCATTCGCCTGATTCACGATCGATTCCCACAAGGAGTCCATGCGGAACTCGTCGAATGTCGCATCGTTCAGGCCGTATCTCGCCATCCGGATGCGCAATTCGTCAGGCGAACCGCCCGGCTTGAAATCGATATCCGTCGTCGTCACGGCCGCATCGCCGCGCGCGGGCGCCTGGTCGAGGTTGGGATCGATCCATAAGTAGGCCGTGTCGGCGCCCGGCTTGTTGACGACTTCGACGACGATGAAATAGGTGTGGCCGGCTTGTACGGTTTGGCTGCTGTGCGTTGTATAAATACCAAATGCAGAGCCCCATCCTTTGCCGATGGCCGCCATGGCGCTGCCATTGATCGACAGAAAGATATCCCCGTCGCCGCGGGTGTTTACCTTCAACAGAAACCCGATCCAGGTGCTCTCCCCATCGGTGAACATGCTTTGGTTCAACTGCCGGGAGACTTGTATCTCTTCTCCGCGGCTCGAGTCGTCCTGGTCGATCTTCACGCGCAGCGCATGGCCGCTTACAGGCAAGTCGCCGTAAGACAGCCCTTCGGCAGCAATCGTGGCCGTGCCGTTAATATCGGTGCCCGATCTGGCCGAGATGGCCCAGCCGGAAGCGGCGAACCCGCTGCCGTCCGCCTTGCCTGCGACCGACTCCCCGGCCGTGTAGTCGAAGGATTCGTAAACATCCGGCGCGCTCTCCGCATCGGCCCCGGATACCGGACTTGCCGTTCCGATCCACATTGGAATGGCGAGCATGAACGCCAGCAGGCAGGCTATCGTTTGTCTCATGCGATTCGACATTTTGCAACCCTCCTTCTATTCCCCGCTCCGGGTCGTAAGCTTCATCTGCAGGATCGACAAGCCCAGAATGACCAGGAGCAGCACGATCGCCGTCGATGAAGCATACCCGAAACGATAAAATCCCAAGGCTTTGTCGAACAAATAATACGATGCCGTGTAGGACGCGTCTCCGGGCCCCCCCTTGGTCAGGGCGATCACCTGGTCGTAAACCTGGACGTAGGTGATGATGTTGCTGACCGCCACCAGGACCGTGATCGGAGCGAGCATCGGAATCGTGATCTTCCGAAAAATCTGGAACGGATTGGCGCCGTCGATTTCCGCCGCCTCATACAGCGCCTTCGGAATCTCATGGATGCCGGCGATGTAGATGATGAGAGCGAAGCCCACATCGTGCCAGACGGACATGATCATCAGACTTGGCAGCACGGTAGACGCACTGTTGAGCCAATCCAGTCCCCGAAAGCCCATGGCCGCCAAAATATTGTTCAGCAGCCCTCCTTGCGCCATGAATATCCATCGCCATACGACCGAGATCACAATGATGGAAGTGATATATGGCATGTAAATTACGGATTTGAACAGACTTTGGCCCTTCTTCACACGGATGACCAACACGGCGATCACGAGCCCCAGAGCTGTCGTGGCCAGCGTGCACACGGCAGTGAAAATCAGCGTGTTCTTCATCGACTTCCAGAACAACGAATCCCCGGCAAGCTCGATATAATTGCCGAATCCGACGAAGTCGAACTGACCCTTCAGCGGATTCCAGTCCGCAAAGCTGCCAACAATGCCCACGGACAGCGGGAAGACGAAGAACACGCCGTACAGAAGCAGCATGCTTCCCATGGAGAAGATTAAGAAAAGCTTATCGGATTTTCCAGCCATGCACGCTTGCCCTCATTTTCGGTTTTTTAATTCTTGAACTGGCTTGCTCCCTCGTACCTTCTCTCGACCGGCACAAACGTGAGGTTGCCCAGATCCTTCGCCAGCACTTCATCCGTCTTGGCAGCCGCATCCGCCGACGAGACGTTGTTCTTCAGAAAGTCGTCCTGCAAATATTTCTGTACCGTGCTTTCCACCACTGCGGGAGTCGGTCCCGGCCATACGGTCTTGTCGATGATTTGCTTCAGCGTTTGATGCACAGGGCTGGCCGCGATGTCCGGATCGTCCGCCAGCGACCGCTTCGCCGGGAAAATGCCGTTCGATAACGCGAACTCCCGGATAAAGTCGTCGCCTGCCAGCAAATATTTGACGAAGTCGAACGCTGCCGCTTTCGCCTCGGGGCTCGCCTTCGCGCTCACAGACGGCGAGCTCTCCCCGTTGTTGCGATCGAACGCCGCCGGGTTTCCGTCAAACGACGGTGTCGGGAAGTAGCCGACTTCGATGTCCGGGAACGTATCCTTCAAGTATCCCGGCACCCATGTCCAATCGTTGATCATGGCCGCGCGTCCCTGTCCAAGCGCCTCCCGGTTCAATGCGCCCTTGTTGTCGCCGACTTTGTCCACCGTGTACCAGGATTTCAAATATTCCATATTCTCGATCGTCGTCGGGTTGTTGTACAAGGACTTCTTGCCGTCCTCCGAGTAGGTGAATATTCCCTTCTGGTAGTCCATCGCCGTAATCAGATTCGCGAAGTTGCTCTCGCCGTTGAACGAGAATCCCGAGACGATGATGTTGCCTGCGCCGTCCGTCTTCGTCAGCTTCTTGGCCGTTTCCCGCAGCTCATCCCAAGTTGTCGGGAAATCGGTCTCGGACAGACCCGCTTCGCGCCACATCGCCTTGTTGTACATCATGATCGAGGACATCAGGCCCGTGTCGATGTAGTACAGCTTGTTGTCGATGAGATGCTGGTCGATTTGCATGAAATCCGCCTTCAGATCCGCGATCGGGAATACCTCCTCCGGCAGCGGCTCCGTGATCGGCACCATCGTATCGGTATACGCGTTATGCATCCAGTACAGATCGGGGCCCGTGCCGCCATGAATGGCGATCGGCAGCTTCGTCCAGTAGTCGTCCCACGGCGAGACGTTCGTGTCGAACGTGACGTTCGGATGCAGCTCCGTGTATAGGGCCGTAAATTTCTCCACGATCCCTTTCACGTCTTCCGGATACCAGAACTTCACCGTGATCGGCTTGTTCTCATTTACGGGAGCATTCGGGTCGTATTTGAGATTCGTCCCTATGATCGGCAAGTCGCCGCCGGCCGACGTGTCTGCCGGCGAGCCGCTCGGGCTCGATGCCGGCGAAGCCGTCTGTCCGTCGTTCTTGTTCGTTCCCGAGCAGCCGGCAAGCGCCGTTGCAAGCAATGCGGCGAGCAGCAGAATCATCCAAGTTTTCCATCGAATCGTTGACATGTGGGAATCCCCCTCTTAATATCTGTTGTGATAATCGCCCGACCAGCCGGAGAACATCCGGGTGGCGATAATTTTGTCAATGCCGTCGATCACGCCGTTCGTATCCGCATCCATGGCTTCCAGTTGGTATGAGGTTAACGGCGTCGCCCAGTTGGAGAAATATCGGGTAATCGCGATTTTGTCCGTGCCGTCGACGGTCCCGTTGCCGTCAAGATCGGCGTAGACCACGACTGTCGCGCTGTCCGCGACCATCCCGTCCTTCACAATCTCCACCGTCATGCCCGTCCCTGCAAGCCGGTTCATGTCCGTGACAGCCTGGCCGGCCCGGTCCGTAATCCGCAGAGCAGAGCCGCTGTTGTTCAATCCGGCGACAAGGCTTGCCAGCGTCGTGCCCGGCTGTACGTCGGCGATAATTTTACCGCTCCCGTCCACGCCGCCCGTACCGACATAATACGTCCCGCTGCCGAGTTCGTCCGCTCCGGGCACCTCTCCGTAAACCGCGAACTCCACCCAGTGGCTCTTCGAATTTTTGTCGCTGCCGTTCGCGGAAGTCCGGATGTACCTGCCGAGCGCCGGCTCGAACTCGATCGTCTTGCCTGCGTAGCTCTCGGCGTATTCCGCATCCGTGCCGCTCCCGAAGCCGGCGCTGTTGTCGGCATCGTTGTTAAATACCGTCGTCACACCCGTTGCAAACGTCGGATCTTCGGATATTTGCACGATGACATCGCGATACTTGCGCCCATCCGGATAATAGTGCCACAGCTTGACCTTATCGATGCTGTAGACGGCTCCCAGGTCCAGCATCATCCAGACGAACCCGCCGCTCTCCGGCCCGTTGACATAACGCAGCGGGTCCGTGCCCGGCCGCGGATTATCCACCGGGTCGATGGTGCCGTCGGTCGCGGCGTCCAGCAGCCAGTCGTCCTCGGGCTTGCCTGCCGGATCAAGCTGCGCCACGATGCCCAGCGCCAAATTCGTATCCTCCGACACCGATTGCGACGGCACCTTGAAACCCGCGTCCGGGAAGCTCTTCGACCGGAAGCTGGCGGAGACCGTTACGTTCTGATCCTTGTCCGTCTGCTGCAGCTTGGGAAAGCTGAAGGTCGCCTTGCGCGAGCCGGCATCGTACGCAAAATCGGCAAGCGCCAGATCGACAGGCGGCTGACCGTCGACGATCATTCGCGCGGCGAAATCTTCCGCGACGACGGAATCCTGCGGGCCCGACAACGTAAGCGTCAACTGGCCGTTGTCCGCGATAGCCGTTCCGGCGTATTCCGCCGACGGGTTTGCCGTGAAAGCTTGGATTTCCACGATATGATTGGCCGGATTGGCCGTGCTGCCATTGCTCCAAGCCCTCACGTATCTGGCGTTGATCGGGTCGAAGCGGATTTTTTTCCCGACCGGCGTCTCTACATACTCCTCGTCCGTCCCGGCGCCAAGTCCCAGCGCATTGGCCGCATCATTGTTGAAGATGGTGCGAACGCCGCTCGTAAAGGTCGGATCGTTCGAGAGCTGAATCACGACGTTGTGATACGTTCTGGCATCCTCGAAGTAATGCCACAGGTTCACCTTGCTGATATCGTAGCTCTGTCCGAAGTCGACCTGCAGCCATTGCTTGCCGTAAGTCATGTCGACGTATTCGTCCATCGCCCCATCGGTCGCTCTGCCCGGGTTCGTCGTTTCGCTGCTGCTGGTCGTAACCGGCTTGTTCAGAGCCACATTGGTCATACCCGCTTCGTCCGACGTGAACTCATATTGCGGGAAAAACACTTCATCGCTCTTGACATAGCTGAGCCACAACTGCTGATCCTGTGCGATCGCGGTCGTAAACTTCATGATCGTCTGGTATTTCATATTGTCGTTTCTCGGTATAATCATCATCTCGTCCGGAACGGGCACCGACTCGCGGTCCGCCCACTTGAGCGACGTGTTCGCTTCGAATCCCGCGGGCATCGAGAACGGACGCATCGGAGCGTTCAGGCTCGTCTCGCGCTCCGGCCAGTTGGCCAGATCGAACGGAACCTGGATGACGGACCGGTGCAATGTCGGCTTGTAGCCGTAATGGTCTCCGGTCAGATTGCCCAATAGGGAGTCCAGCGCTTGGTATAACGCCCGATGGTCGAGATGATTGTCGTATTGCGATGGCGCGTACAGGTCTGTCGGCATGTAAGCTTCGAGAATGTCCGCCAAGTCGCCCATGAACGTCAGCTTGTTGTAATCTCCCTGCGCTCCGGTCTTCCGTTCATGATACGTGTACAAGCCCGCATCCTCGGCTCCGTAAGTCGCCGACTTTCCGGCACTGGAGGTAAATACGCGCCCGCCGTCGGATGCGTTCACGATGCTGGACAGCGTGCCGTCGCCGTATCCGAGGAACAGAATATCTTCCGGCTTCACGCCGAGAAAGGTCTGAGCGTCGTACAGCTCCCGGATGCGCTGTATTCCCTTCGCCGCCGACTGGTCATCGCCGTTCGTGACGCTGACGATTGTGACGGGAACGTTGTCCTGCACGGCTTTGCGAATGATGCCCGCCGTCTGCAGCACATCGTCGTCCGGGTGCGGCGCGAATACCATGACGCTGCGGATGCCTCCGGCATACAGCTTGAACAGGTCGATATTAAACATGCTGGCTTCGGAACCGCCGCCCGTAAATTTCAGATACAGGTCGTGATTGCCCGTGACACCCTTGACCGAGGATTCGATCATCCGGTACACATTCGCCGATCCGGTATCCGGCACGCTGAGCGAGCCCGCGAGATTGCCGTCAATGCTGTCGATTCTGATCTCGATCGTGCCGCCGGAATTGGACGTGCTGGACACCCGGGCCTGAAAGATGTCGTCGCCGTTGCCGAAGTTCACATTCTCGAACTTGACCCAGTCGCCGAGGGAGATATTCGTAATGACTTTCCCTCCGCTCCCTGCCTCCGTGCTGTCCGCGATATTAACGCCGAGCATCTCGTCCGCGTCTTCCGCTTCCAGCAGCCTGATCGCTTTGTTCGAGGTCGTCGGCTCCAGCACGGGAGGAGCCTTCCTGCCGAATATTTGCAGCTCCGCCCAGTTGGCGGCATCCTCCGCCCACACGCGGACGTATCTGGCTCTCGCTTCGGGATCGAGCTTGACGGCGTCACCGGTGCTGACGATTTCCCGAGCTCCCGCGAAGGAACTGTCTTCCGAGAGCAGCGCCTTGAATCCGGCTGCGCTGTCCAGGGAACCCCTCACTTGCTTCACCATATATTCGCCGCCAAGATCGATCTGCAAATATTGGCCGGCTGCCGTCGCCACCGTGTTGCCGTCGATGTAGCCGTCGGTAAGGAAGCTTTTCCCGATTAACGCCCCATCCGAGCCGACATCTTTGCCGTAGGCCAGGTTGAGCCCGTCCGCCTCATCCCCGCTGGCGGCCAAGCGGATTCCGGCGAACGATACCGCGAGGTTGTCGTCCGCAAAGTCGTTCTTGTACGAGATGTCGTTCATGCCCTGGCGGAGCTCCAGCGTCTCCGTCGTTCCCTGCTTGGAACCGGCCGGAGCAAACCGGGTAATGGCAGCCCTCTCCGAATTGACGTATATGGACATGGTCTTGTCGGAGCCGCTCTTGTTGATGACGTCCGCTGTCACCTTGTACGTTCCCGCTTCTTCCACGTAAACCTGGAAGGTGATGACGGAATCTCTGTTCTTAAAGCCGGTCTGCACGTTCTCGCCGTCGACAACGGCCGGAACGACGTCCTGGAAATTGCCGCTGTCATTCCTGCTTTCCCGAGCGTAGGTCCCTGCGTCCGAAGCGTCAAAGCTCGTATAAGGGAAGCTGTCCTTCAACGTGACGACCACTTCCTTGGTCGTTCCCGGCACGAGCACTTTGCCGCTTGCGGCATCGTAAGCTTCGGGCAGCGATACGCCGTCCGCCACGACGGAAGCAACATTGTCATTCAGCAATGCCGCCAATTCCAGGCTGATCTGTCCTGTCGGCGCATCGCCGGTCAGCGTCAGCTTGAAGCGGTTGCCGGAGAGACCCTCCAGACGAATGTCAACCTTGGTCCCGTCAGCCATCGGGAACCCGACCAGGTTCGATACTTGGCCTTCCGCGATCCATTCGCGAGGCGTTCCGCGGCCGATGATGAGGTCGCGCTTCGACGGATCGATCATCACCTTCTGGCTGGCAAAGCCTTGTTCGAGCGCGTAAGCGGTCGAGGTGTTGCCCCACATGTGCGGATTCGAGCCCACTCCGCCGATCGGATGGACGCCCGGCTCCCACACCGTCGCGCCCGGGTATAGCACCGTTTCCCACCAGCCGTTGGGCGATTGCTGGTTGTCCAGCATCATCTGATACGCGTAGATCGCGAACGAACGATACCTGTCGCCGGCCAGCGCGCCCGAGCCGTAAGAGCCGTTATAGGAGGAGAAGAAGCCCGGAAATCCTCCCGTCGCATAGGAAGGCAGCGTACCGACCAGGCGCCCCAATCCGTAGTCGAACGAACGGTCGACGTTCGTCATGACGCCCGGCAGCAAATCTCCTTCGACCATGAGATCGCCCTGGTAGGCGCCGAATTTGTACGCTTCGTATGCCCACCTGCCGGCATGGAAATGGTTGGCCCAGTTTCCATCGGACGGGGTGCGCGTCCGGTTCTGCTCGTTGGACTGGTTGATCGCCGTCGGGATGTAGTCGATATGCTCCCGCTCCATCGTTGCGTTGATCACTCTCAAATCGGCTTTATAGAGATCGTCGTACGTGGCTTGCGCGCGCTGCGTCCAAGCTTCGTACTGCGCCTTCTGCGTCGGGTCGTCTTCCAGCGCTCCTAGATACTCGCTGATATACCGGATCCCGGCCAAGCCGATCAACGCATTCCACTCGCCCATCGTCCAGCTTCCCTGGGTATCGATATTGCTTTCCTTCATGATGCCGGTGACAGGGTCTCTGCTCTCGTCGATGAAGTCCAGATAACCTTCCAGGTCGGTGTATCGCTTCCCGCCGGAGTCGGGAATTTTGTTCACGAAATGATCGATGACGAACTCCGTCCGTCCCGTGTTCTGCAGATAGACGGCCCACAGCCAGCCCATCTTCCACCAGACGGAATCTTCATTCCACTGGTACCAGCTTACGTCGAGCATGTTTTGCTCCAGTGCCTGCCAGTTGCCCTTCTCGATGTTGAACACGAGCATCTCAAGCTGATCGCCCTTCCAACTGCCGCCCCCGTCGTATCCGTTCTCGCCGATGGCATACAATCCGTTATCGTTGATGATGCAAAATTGGATAAACGTCGCGTACAGCGATTTGCGGATCCGGTCGTCCGGAAGCTCGGTGAAGTGAGCAATGTTGTTCAGTCTGTTCAACCAGTAGTCCGTCATCTGCGCGTGCGCCTCGTCAAAATTCGGCGCGGCGGCGCGGAGCTCCTCGTCTGTCGGCCAGGCATAGGAATTGCCAAACTTATCCAGCAGAATCATGTAGTCGTGGTTGACCGTCTCGCCCGGAGTTACGGTCGAACTGCTGTCGGATAGTTTGAGCAGCTCCCGGGAAGCCTTCGGGTCGAGCGTGACCGCAGCAGTGCCGTGATTGGTGACGGATACCCGGCTGTACGCGACGACAAAGTCGTTGCCGTTCACGACGACCTTGTTGCCGAAATTTTGAATCTTGACGGTGCTGTCGTCCCGCTCGAACTCCGTGGTCAGCATCGGAAGATAGTCGTCTTCCAGGTACCATCGGAGGGTGGTGGGATCATTGTAGATCCCGAATGAGATTCTGGCAGGCCGTCCCGCGCGGATATCGTAGCTGCCATCCATGTAGGCGATCGCCGCGTCAAGATCGTCCTCCCAGCCGAATACGGACGGATTATCCTCCAGGCGCGGCCCTGCCGCGAACGTAGCTGCGGGGCGCACGACAACCCCCAACTGAAGCGCAATCACGAAGGCGCACAGAAGTGCAAGCCCCTTCCTTAACGCTCTGTGCATGTGGCACTCTCCTTTGATTTCCATGATGCGGTTTCAAGAACCGCTCCTATGCCGGCGGGTCGACCGCATGGCGAGCGAATCCGATGTGTCCCTGACGGCATCTAGCCTCCTCCTTCCATCCAGGTGGCGAGCTCGGAGGGAGAACAGGAAACTCGCCGGCCGTGAACGATAAAATTTACCGTCTCCGTGTTGTCCGCCCGGGCTTCAATCGACACGTCGTGCGGAGTTACCGCGATCTTGAATCGCTGCCCCCGCCAATGAATCCGATATTCCAGACGGGTCCAGCTTGCGGGAAGATGAGGGTTCAGCCGGATTTCCCGCTCGTTCGCGTCCAGGCCGCCGAATCCAAGGACGGCAACCATCCAGCTTCCGCCGTTGGCGGCAGGATGCGTGCCTCCGATATACAAGTCCCCGACATACAGCTTGTAATGGCCGTACAAATCGATTGTTGCCGCTTTCATAAAATACGCGTACGCCCAATCCACATCGCCAAAATCCGCTGCCGCCAACGCATAGACGCATGTGCTGAGACTGGAGCCGTGCTCGGTTCTGGGCTCGTAGTAATCCCAATTCGCACGTTTGACGGCGGGCGAATATCGCTCGCGAAACAATGTCGTCAGCAGCACGACATCCGCCTGCTTGATCATCTGCGTGTTGACGGCAAGCCCCGCCGGGCTGCCCAGGTACTCGTTCGGCTTGAGCATTCGCTTCCTGATCTCGTCCGGCACGGTGTCCTCCAATTGGAAATACCCGTCGAATTGCTCGATCAGCCGATTGTCCTCAGCCGCTTCCGGAACGTAAAGCTTGTGCGACATCCGCTTGATGTGCTCGTAATCGCCTTCGAAGTCGAGCTTCCGCATCAGTTGCTCGTATGTGGCCGGGTGCTCCCTTCGCAGATGATCGGCGACCCGCATCGCCGAATCGAGCGTCAGCTTCACCATGACGTTCGTGAACGCGTTGTTATTGACGCGCTCGTGGTATTCGTCCGCGCCCGTCACGTCCAGCAGCTCGAACCGGTCCTTATCCGTCTTGAAATAAGAATAGGAGCAGAAGAACCTGGCACACTCCCAGATAACCTCGGCGCCTCCGTCCATCAGGATGGTCTCGTCGCCGGTCAGCCTGTAATATTGCCAGATGCCATATGCGACGTCAGCGCTGATGTGGATCTGCTTGTCACGGAAATAAGTTCGCAGCGGGCGTCCCGTAAATATATCGTTAATGTTGTAGTGCGTACAACTGTCGATTCCCGTTTCCTGACTCTCCCAAGCGTAGAATGCGCCTCTGTAGCCATATTCGGCCGCTTTGGCCCGAGCTCCGTCCAGGGTGCGCACGCGATACATCACCAGATTTCTGGCGGTATCCGGCATCGTATACAAGAACAACGGGAGCATGTAAACCTCGGTATCCCAGAACATCGCGCCTTTGTACACTTGTCCGGACAGCCCCCTGCCGGGAATCGCAACCTTGTCGGTATGATACGGAGTCGAGACCAGCAGCAGATAGATGCTGTAGCGGAGCGCCAACTGCGCCTCATCGTCGCCTTCTATCTTCACATCCGCTTCGGCCCACAACCCGGACCATTTGTTCCTGCTGTTCTCCAACAGCCTGTCGTAGCCGATCGACCGGCTGTCGATCGTGTCCCGGATTGCCGTCTCCAGCGCGTCTTCCGGCTGGTCCTGACCGGTGCGAATCGTGCTCAAGCACTCGATAACCTGCTTCTGGCGGGCATTCGTATCGAACTCGAACCGCCAGCCTGCCGAGCAGCCGGATTGGCGCACATACGCTGCGCCTGACGCTGTCGCGCATACAGCGGTCTGCGCCGCGGACACCCGGCAGTCCAGTTCCACGGTCTGCGCATCGTAATAAACGACGCCGTCCCGTTCGCCTGCGCTCACGCCGTGCAAATGAGGGCCGTTGATGTCCCAGACATCGCCGTCGATGCCCACATTCACGCACAGCCTTCCGCTCGCGCTCGCCGTCGCTTCGAATCTCATCGCCAGCGTATGTATGCGGTCGAGGCTAAGAAATCTTTCCGCCCGAACGGTCACGTTTACTCCGCCGCTTGTACGGAACACCGTTTCTCTCGCGTGCAGCGCGCATGACAGGTCAAGCGTCTGCTCATGATACAGCACATCGGACGTCAGCAGGCTGAGCTGCTCTCCATTGAAAGACACGATCGCGCTAAAGACGTGCGGAGCATTAACCGGTTCCCGCCACCGCTCGCCGTTCCGGTCGTACAGCCCGGCGAGGGTGCAGGCCTTCAACTGCTCTTTGCCATACTCCTCCAGCGTGCCGCGAACCCCCATCTTGCCATTGCCGATCAGAAACTTGCTTCCCAGAAACTCGATTTTGTCCAACTGGACGCCTTGCTCGCGTATGATCCATGCCATCCATCCGACCCTCATTTTCCAGTAACGGTATAGGCGCATTTCCTGCCGTGTGTCCGATACTAGCAAGAATGGCTGCAGGGGGATAGAACAAGAATTGATTTTCATATCACTTCTTGACACGATTGAGTGAATTTGCGGCGGGAGGCGGGGGTTTCGGCGCAGGTGGTTCAGGTGGAGGGTGATCGTGGAGTAGTGGTTTCTGTGCTATGTGCGAGTGGAGCGTGAGGTGGATCGGGCAAAACAACCTGTGCAGGCAGCGTAACGGAACCCAGAAGCCTTAATCGGCAATAAAGGGTGTTTTGGAAAAGCTAACGGAACGGTAAGTCTTTATTAGCGGCAAACGCTGCAAAAATCACTGTAAAACCGCGGAATAACGACGCTGTGTTCCGTTGCAATCCGGAGCGGAACCTTCTTCACCGGATAACGGCTCTCTGTTCCGTTACGATGGATTTCCCTTGCCATTCTTGCTATTAGCAAGATCGTGCGACCGACCATCCAGCATGGCCCGGCGCGACACCTGTTACGAGTGATGCTGCGGGCATCGCTGCAGATGAATGGCGCGGCTGAGCCTGCATCGGAGCCGACGAGCATTACAACTTGAATTTCTCGATCGCCGACTCCAGACTCGCGCTGCCTTGCTGCAGCAGCCCGGTCGAATCCGCTACCCGCCATGCGGCCGCCGATTGATCCGACAGCATCCGCTGCACGGACGCCGCTTGCTCCGCCGCCGCTTGCGAAATCTGCGAGATCTGTTCCACCGATGCGGCGACTTCCTCGGAGCCGGCCAGCACTTCTTCCGCAGAGGCAGACACTTCCTGAATATGTTGGTTCACGTAGGCGAAGCGATCCATCGTCTCGCCGAACAACAGCTCCATCCGGCCCGACAGCTCGGTCCCCTTCGCCATCTCCCGGCTTCCTTCCGCCATCCTTGCGCCGATCTGCGCCGATTCCTGCCTGATCTGCTGGAGAAGCGTCGTCATGTGCTCGGCGGAAGACGCGGATGCTTCAGCCAGCTTGCGCACATCTCCTGCCACGACCGCGAATCCCGCGCCATGCTCGCCTGCCCGCGCGGCCTCGATCGAAGCATTCAGCGCAAGCAGCTTGGTCTGATTCGCGACACTCGCCACCATTTGCAGCACCGGCTCGATCTCCTGCATGTAAGAATTGAGCAGTTGCACCGATTGCGACGTCTGCCCGGTATATTCGGAAATCTTCTCCACTTGCTTCTTCAGCCAGCGGATAGCGTCCTTGCCTTGCTCCGCGGTATTGAACGCTTCCTGCGAAGCGCCCGCTACGCTTGTCGACGCTTCGGTGACCCGCTCGATCGCCAGCGTAATCTCCTCCATCGACCTGGCGCTTTCATCGGCTCCGGCGCGTTGGTTCTGCGCTCCTTCGGCCAGCACCGTGAACGATTGCGTCAGCTCCGCATTGACCGCGACCAGTTGGTCCGCTTCCGCGCGGAATCGGTCGGCCGAATGCACGAGATTGCGAGCCGTAGCCGCCATGTCTCCGACGACCTCCCCCGGGACAGGAACCAGACAATGAGAACGAAAACGGCCAATGCCAAAGCCCCTGCATGAACGCTTCATACGACCCGACGTCGAATTGGCCGGCATACGCTTCTGCTGCACGCATGGTGAAGCTGCCGATCGCTTCTTCGCTGGCTTTCTTGACGTTCTGGATTTGCACGTAGATCAAGGCGGAAGACAGAATGACGAGGATCAGCAGGATGACGAGGGACAGCTTGACGACCAGCCGGCTTTGAAAATGTTGGAACATGCGGTGTGTGCTCCCTTGGCGCATTAAGCGGCATATGATGTCTACACGACGAAATCGACGAATTCCGGCGACAGAATGCCGCCCGCTCGGCACTGCTCCATCCGGAACCGGATTCTCGCCTTCAGGCAGGGCTGCACATAGACGTATTGACTGTCTTCCCCTGTCTTGATGCTCCGCGACACGCCAAGAAACGCCTTCCGGTGAGCCGCGGGCACAGAGCGTTCCAGCAAGCCGATCCGGCGATTCCCGTGCTGCAATAGCCAGCCGAACGTATGCTTCCGGTATCCGGCGATCTCCACATCGGCATACTGATAGTGCAGAATGCTCTGCCAGGCCGCATCGCGGCGGCCGACGTACGGACTGGTCTTGCGCTTCGCGACGATGCCGTCGAGCTTCGATTCGACCGCGCGATAGAGCGAGATGCCGGCCCCTTCCTCATGGAATACGCGATAGTAATGCGCATTCTCTCCCAGTACATCGTTCAGCATCCGCTTGCGTTCCATCAGCGGGCGGCCGCGAACATCTTCGTCTCGATAGCCGAGCATGTCGAACGCGCAGTAGATGACCGGATGCCGGACACGCGCTTGCATAATCGACACGGGCTTGCGAAGCCAGGACCGCTCCATCATGCTCTCGTAATCCAGCGCATGCGTCTGCGCATTCACGCAAGTGACCACGCCGTCCAGAATCGCGTCCGCACCACTCTCGATTGGAACCTCGAGCAGTTCCGGATATTGTGCCGATACGTCGATGCCGCGGCTCGTGACGAGTTGGGCCTTGCCTTGTCTGACGAACAACAGCAGCCGGCGACCGCCGATCAGCGGCTCGAATACATATTCATCATCGTCGAACGGTTCGTCCCGCTCCACCGGCAGCATCATAGATAGAAACATCGCCATTCCACCCATCCGAGCAACATTCGTATCCCGATTGTATCATTCGGAGGGACGCCCTGCCGGTTGTAAGTTTATGTATAGAAGGAAATCGCAGGAAGCATAATATTGGCAGCACAAAAAAAGGAGGTTCACGAATGGCGAATCGAAACCAACTTATCGTACAGCAGGCTCGCGGTGCGCTCGATCAGCTCAAATTCGAAGTGGCACAGCAACTCGGCATTCCGCTTGACCCCGCCTATAACGGCGACAAACAGACGCGCGAAATGGGCGCCATCGGCGGCAACATGGTCCGCCGTATGGTGCAGATCGCCGAGCAGCAGCTGTCCGGCAACAAAAACTGGAAATAGGTTCACGCAAGGACGAAGAGAGGTTATGCAGTGCCAGACGATAAGGAAATCAATTCACCCGCAAACCCGGAAATCGAGCAGCAGAACCTGCCCGAATTCGAGCAATCTACGGAACATCCCGAGCAGAACGATTCACAAATCAATTCCGAGAAATTGCGCTACGAGAATGCCGACAGCATCTATTAGCAGCAAGAAGAGCAGCAAGGGCAGCCTCCTGCTCTTCTTTGCATTCAGAGCAGTATCAACCGAACAGCTCCCGCAAAGCCACTTGCAACCCGTCAAAATAATAAGAGCGAGCGATATGGCCGGCGCTTGCAAGGTACGTCACGCTATTCTCGATATCGCCGTCAGCCATTTGATACACCATGATCGATTCGTTCGCCGGATCGACGACCCAATACTCCTTCACTCCGCATTGCATATAAAGGTCGAGCTTCTTCACCATGTCCTTGCCTCTGGTGGACGGTGACAACACTTCCACGGCAAGCGCAGGCACACCCACATACCGGTCCCGATCGTTGCGGTTGTCCCGGTCGCAGATGACGACGATATCCGGCTGAACGACGCAAATGTTGTCCTCCGCCTTGCGGAACGTGATGTCGAACGGGGAAGTCAGCGGCGTGCAATTCTTGCCTTTAAACCAAATGTAAAACGTGCCATGCAGCTCATGAACGGCATACTGGTGCTTATAAGAGGGCGACGCCAGGTGGTAAATGACGCCGTCGATCAACTCGAATCGCTGCTCCGAGTTCTCCACGAGCTCCAGGTATTGCTCGTACGTCACCCAACCGCCGCTCGTCTTGTACTCCGCAGCGCCTTCCATGACCCGATCGTCATCCAGTCCCGTGCAAGGCACGATCTTGGCGATATCCTTGCCCTTGCGCGTTACGATAATTTCCTCATTCGCCTCGGCGAACTTCAAATATTTCCCGAAATTGTTCTGGACCTGTGTAGAAGGCACCCGCACGAAGACCACCCCATTTAGCTAATTTATAATTATCATCCCCATTTTTAGCTATAATGTCAAACCGTTATTCCATATTAGCTAATTTAATCACGATACTTAGCCAAATTCACCTGGCGCTGGTCACTCACTTCCCGAACCCTCTTTCTTTGACCGGCGAACAGAGCAGCTTGGGAATCGTCAAGGTAACTGTCGTTCCTTCGCCCGGCACGCTGTGCACGGTCACCCCGTATCGGGCGCCGAATTGCAGCTTGATGCGTTCATCCACATTCTTGATGCCGTAGCCGTTGCTCCCATTTCCTTCCTCGGCAAACAGGGACTCCAGCTTGCTCTGCGTCATGCCCGCGCCGTCATCCGCTATTGTAAACACAACGTCGTCTCCGACTTCATCTGCTTCAATCCGTATGTGCACGACAGTATAGCTGCCGTCCATGGCATGCTCGAATATATTTTCGGCAAACGGCTGCAAAATGACTTTCACGGTATAATAATTGAGCACATGGTCCGATATGCGGTACGTTACCCGAAAAAACTCGCCCTTGCGAATGCGGTAAATTTCAAGGTAGGCATTGACCTGTGCCAATTCATCGCCTATTCTGATCAAATCCCTGCCATTATTCAAGGTCATTCGATAAAACAAAACGAGCGACTTCACCATGACGACAATCTTGTCATTCCCGCCGACCTCGGCCAGCCTGCTGATCGAAGACATCGAATTGTACAGAAAGTGGGGATTGATCTGTGCTTGAAGCGCGTGAAGCTGGGCATCCTTCTTGTCCAGATTGGCTTGGTAATTGTCTTTGATCAGAAGCTCCAGCCGTTCCGCCATGTTGTTGAATACGGATGCGAGTATGCCAAACTCATCCTTGCCGACTTCATCGATGCGAACGGCAAAGTTGCCCTTCTTGAATATTTGCATTTGCCCGATGACCGTCTTGATGCGTCTGGAGAAAGAAGCGGAGAGCATAAACGTAATGACGAATAAGAAGAGAATCGTCAAGAGGCTATAGATTAATGTGGCATTGCGGATTTCTCCGACTTTGTCCGTAATGTTCCGAATCGGGAAGACGCTTACCGCCTGCCAGCCGTAATCGGACAGTTCCCCTCTGACAAGGATTCGATCGTCCAGGATGCGGCTTGCAGGGTTGCCCTGCCAGGTCGATAACGCGTCGATTGTCGCGCGGTTTTGCTGCAGAAATGCGCTTTTTTCCGGCTCCATCGACAGCAGCGAGCCTTCCTTGCCGAAGATCAGATTGAAGCCTTTTTCCGACGAATCCATGACGTCTTCCCGGCCAAGTATATCCTCCAGCTTTACCGTCAGCCGCAACATCCCGATCTTGTCATTGGTATAGTCGGCATAGTTGACCATTTCTCGTATCAGGGAGATATTTCCATAGCGCAAATCCTCGCCGACCTGCTGCCAGACATAACGATCCGCATGGCCTTCGCTTCTGATCGCTTGAAACCAGCTCCGGTGTTTGATCCGGTCGTAATTGATAATCTGGTAAAATTGACCGCCAGCGTCCAAATAATCGTAGTGCTGTTCTCCAAGCCCGGCGATATTCTCAAAATTGGTGGGCAAAATCTCGCTGCCGTGATCGTTATAGCGCATCAACGCCAAATATATGCCTTTGCCCGTCGCGTTCAACATCGATTGCAACGCAGGCTCCAGAAATCCGGTGTGCAAATTGAATTCTTCGTAGTAGTCGATATTTTGGGCGGAAACAAGGTTTTGAATCCGTTGATTGTCATAGATCGTATTCGCCAGAAAGACATAGCTGTTCAGCCTTTGTTCGATTGACGCAATCGTGTTTTGCTGAAGTTGATAAATAAGGTTGAGACTTTGCTGCTCCACGGATTGCACAGATTGATTGTATGAGAAATAACCGAGGCCCGCGACCGGAATAATCGAAACCAGAAAATACGAAATGAACAGCTTGTTTTTGATCTGCAAATCATGAAACAGACGCCGGACGCCATTTGGCTTCATGATCTGCACCGCTCCCTGTACTCGCTTGGCGTGACCTGGAAAACAGCCTTGAAATTTTTAATAAAGGTCGGGATGTCCCGATAGCCTACCTGGGCGGCGACTTCATAGGCTTTCAGCTTATAATCCTCCAGATAGGCTGCTGCCTTCCGGATGCGATATTCCGTCAAGTATTCGCTGAAGCTTTTGCCTGTTTCCTGTTTGAACAGACCGCCGAGGTAATTCGGCGAATAGAACATCGTCTCGGCAATCAGCTTTAACGAGATGTCCTCGCGATAACGCACGGTAATGAACTGCAGCATTTCCTCGATGATCTTGCTTGGCCGCATCTCGTTGCGATTGCGGAGATAATCGAGCATCGCACCGATCGTCGTTTCCATCCACTGGTGGATATCCGCAAGCGTCTCCAGCCGGATCAGTTGATCCCAGAGGATGGCATCCGATCCGAAGATGTCGGCTACCCCCGCGTTGCGGTCCTGCAGCGCTGCTTGCATCCGGTTCAGGATATTAAGGCAATAATCGTGAACCAGGCGAAGGTTATCGGTCTTCTCCTCTGCCCAGCGATTGAATACATCCGCCAGCGCTTGTTGCATCCTGCCTTCGTCGAAGTGATACAGGCTTTGGGCCAATTCGCGATCGATCCGTTCAACCGTTACACCCGATCTCTCCCTGTCCGCTCCGCCGCGCGCGAACAGCACTCGCCCCTTGCCTTCATAAACTTTGCCCATTATGGCCTGCAGGCTGTCGTTGTAAGATCGACATAACGCATCCGGATGGGCGACGAAGGAGCCTACGCCGATCGTTACACTCGCCCCGATCTCTGCGCCCGCCCGCATGATCGTCGCCATCGCCATGTCGCGAACGATATCCGCCGGAAGCTTGGCCGTTTCGCGGGATGCTCCCGCCACGGCTGTCTGCGCGCCTGCAGGAAACCCGAGAATCGCCGCATATCGATGCGCTTCCAGCTGAACAACTTCTACAAGCCAAGGGCCTGTCGTATCCCCGACGATTCGCTGAAGCGCTTCCGTATCGAATGCCGCAGCATTCGGATCGTCCATGTATCGGCGCTTGAAATCGTCTACTTCCAGGAGCAGCACCATATGCTCGCCGCGGTCGAGGGCCAGGCCCAATGTCGCCAGCTTGATCTGCCGTTCCTCATGTCCCGCCTTGCCGCACAACAGATCGGCCAGCAGTTTTTTACGTACCAGTGCCTTGCTTTCGTTCACCGTGTAATACAACACGTCTTTCTCCCGGCGCTCCTGCCGTTCCCGTGAGATATCCGCCACAACCCTGCCGATGGCATCGGTCAATTCCGCCGTGTCTACCGGCTTCAACAAATATTCGAATGCATTCAGCCTGAGCGCATCTTTGACAAATTCGAAATCATCATACCCGCTTACAAAAACGACCCTCACGTCGGGCACAATCGCCTTGGCGCGTTCAGCAAGCTGAAGGCCTGACATGCCGGGCATCTTGATATCCGTGATCAGAATATCGGGCATCTGCGAGGCGAGCACCTGGATCGCGCTGGCGCCGCTCTGTGCCGTATGCACCTCGGCGATGCGGTACGCCTCCCAGTTCAGCTGTCTCACCAAACCTTCCCGATCGAGTCTTTCATCGTCCACGATCAGCAGCTTGAACATGGTCCGCCCCCCTCTTCCATTGAGCTATACCGCCTGTATCGCGTTATACACCTTTGCATCGATGCGAACATCCGCTTCTTCCATTTGTCGCACTATCCATTCTTCGTATGCTTGATCGATAAACTTGAATTTGATGATTTGCTTAACGTCGCCGAATTCCTGCCCGGCGAACAACCCGTTCTTTTCCTTATCGTAAGTCTGTCTCAGCTTGTCGTCCGACAGGCCGAGTTCATGCCCGGAAAGCTTGCTTTTCAGTAGATTGACCCTGTTATGGAATTGATATTTGAAAAATTCAGCTTCGCCGTATGCCACAGGGCCGTAAATCGCTTTGTTATGCTTGAGATCCTCCTGTCTCTGCTTGTTTGTATCCTCCCAGGCAGCAACAAAGCTCTTATACCCGATATCTGCCTGAATTCCATACGCCTTGAGCAAAATTTGCTGCACCTTGAATTCAACAAGCTCGTCCAACGTGATTTTGCGAATCCTGTCGATCGGCGACTCCTGCCCGTAATGATCCGTCCAGAACGTCTTTCCACCGTCGACGCCGTAAGCCCTTTTGAAATAAGCATATATCTCCGCACGTTTTTCCGCCATCCCCACCTTGAACTCTCTTGCGTATATCGGCTCATTGTTTACCGTAGCCACGACAGCCCAGTCGGAGACGGTGTGGTGAACAATTTTGCCATGCAGCAAAAAAAGCCCTGCCGCCGCGCCAAGTATAATAACAAGCCCTGCCGCCAGCTTCCTCTTCATGTTATCTCCCTCCTTACAGATTGCCAAGAGCAGTCTGCTGAATAACAGACTGCTCTCCCTCCGGCTATTGTTGCCCATCAGGCGTCGCTGCTTACCGAAGGAACTGCGGCTATGACGCGGTTATCGCAATTTCGAGCGTGCCTGTCACGTCTGTGAAGTCGGACCGATTACGGTAAAATCATCGATATAGCCGAATCCTCCCGTTCCTTTCCACACGAATATTCTGGCGGAAGTATTCGTTGCGCCCGTTGTGAATGTAAAGCTGACATTGGCATAATCCGTCGACGTCACCGAATACGCGATTTGCGCGCCGCCGTAGTCCGTAACGCCGATGCCCATGCTTTCCCCGGTATTGGCAACCTTTCCCCACCCGCCGAACGAGTACGTTGTATTGGGCAACAGATTGTCGATTGTCTGCCTGATCCCTCCGTTGCCGGAAGCGCCATTCACCTGGCCGGCGTATTGACCGGAACGCTGGTCATGGTTCACGATGACCGAGTTGCCTGTAACGCTCCATGGAGAGAGGCCGCCGGATTCAAAGCCTCTGTTATGGACCAGCTCATAGGCATCGGTTGGCCCGACGATGCTGAATTCGTCGACATAGCCTTCGCCGGCCGTATCTTTATAGACGAAGATTTTGGCGGTTGTATGATTCGGGCCGGTGATGAACGCTACCGATTTCTGCACATAAGTAACGGATTCGATATCATTCGCCACTTGCATGTCATTGTCATCATAGGATTTGACGCCGATGCCGAAATCGTCGCCGCCGTTCTCCGTTCTTCCCCATACCGTGAGCGTATACTTGGTGTTGGGCAGCAGGTTGAAGATCTCTTGCTCCACGCCCGTGCTTCCTCCGGTTCCGTCAACCATGATGCTGTACGAACCGCTGTGCACGTTATTCGGGTCGTCGTCGATCGCATAGGTGCCGAAGCCGCGCCAGGACGTCAGATCTCCCGTTTCGAATCCGCCGTTCTTGACCAGCTCCCGCTCGTAATGGTCGCCAGGCTCCGGCATCGACTCGGCGATCCTGATCAAGTCGACATAACCATCGGCACTTCCGATGCCGGCGCTATTCTCATTATCCGCGAAGACGGTAACCGAAGTATGGGATGCGCCAGTCGTGAACGTAATCAGGTACTGATTGAACGCAGCGGAGGTTGCCAATACCGTTTTCTGATCTCTCGGCGCCCCGTTTTCCAATGTCGCATCCCGATAGCTGTGCACGCCAATCGTCAATGGCGCTTCCCCGTCATCGACTTTCGCCCACAGGACCAACGTGTAAGTCGTCTCGGGCAGCAAGTTCGCAACCGTCTGTTCGATATGCCCGCCATCCGCTTCGACCCGGGCTGAATAGGAACCGCCATGCGCGTTGTTCGCATCGATCGACACTTCGCTGTTGACTGTCCACGCATTCAGATTGCCGCTTTCGAAGCTGTAATTGCTAACCCTGTATTCCGGAACGGAGGGCGCGGGCAGCGGATGCAGGATCGGATCATACGGTTGTGCTCCATATTCCAGCGCTCCGATATCCGGCAACCCGTCGTCGACTGCATTTCCGAAGAAATCCATCCTGCCCGTATCGATATTAATCGCTTTGCCGGCATCGATCAAGGACGAGCCGACCTGCAATTCATAAGCATCCGCAGTCGCCATTCCGATACTCGCTCCGCCTGCATCGACGAACATCGGATCCGCCGTGACGGCATTGATATCGTAAATCGGTGCGGAAACGCCGTAATAGCTGTTGTTGTCGTATTTGAATGCGCCGGAAAGATAGAACCTGGCATTCTGCCGCCCTGTCCATTCGTTCACCGGGTTGTTCGGGCTATTGTTTAATACGTAGAATGCATTGTTTTCAAAGACGGTTTCGCCAGCCAACCCGTTCCACTCTTCATTCTGCACGATATCGCCGTCAATGTTCTCGCCGACATAGATCGTATTGTTATAAATCCGCGAGAATCTCGTTCCCGGGCCGACCAGGCGGAATACGCGCATTCCGTCATTTTGGCTGATGTTGTAACGAATCGTCGCATTATAGCTGCGCTCCGCGGCATTGGCATCTCCGGGGCTGCACAGCAGCATGAAGCCTCCCTCGTTATCGTGGCTGTAATTGTACTGGTATATCGTTCCGTCCGTTCCATAGTCGCTGTCGAATGCCTGTCCGTCTCCATGCGTGTCTGTCACCTGTGTCAAATAAGCTTCGTTAAACTGGATGATCGCATTCGTTGATTGATACGGGAATATGGCGACGGAAGATTCCGTTGTTCTGTTCCTGCAATAGCTGAGCACATTGTATTCGACCAACGGAGAATTGCTGCCGATCACAATAATGCCGTCTCCGCCAATATCGTGCAGCACATTGCCTCTAATCACTACATTCGTGTTGTTCCGATTGGAATAATCCTCGTCATGGTCCGCATCGTAAGCAAAATTAATGCCGGTTCTGTCAATCTTTTCGATCCGGTTGGATTCGAACAGAATATCGTTGAAATAAGTCATGGGCGCATTGCCCTTGAGCCTGCCGATAATGCCCCCGGAATCCTTGTCGTTGTTGTTGGCGTCAATATCGTGTATGAAGCAATTTCTTATATAAATGTGGTTGATCGCGCCATAATCTTCACCGATGATCGATATGCCGCGGCGGTGCTCATTGCCGTTCGCATCGACGTTGAAATCGTCGTCGTTCGTAATTTCGAGATTGTTAATTTCCCAATATTCCTGGTTATATAATGAAACAACCGCCTGATAATTACCCTCGACGGTAATGCCGCCGCCATTGCCATTGATAATCGGCTTTATATCTCCGCCGTATTTATCGATGACGATGGGCCATCCGCTTGTGCCCGAGCCCGACGGCGCCAAATACTGACCGTTCCATACGCTGCCCGACTTCAGTAAAATTTCATCGCCTGGCTGATAAGCGCCTTCATTCAGTTTCGTCAAAGACTGCCACGGTGTCAATTCACTCAGACCGTCATTGATGTCATTCCCGCCGATGGAATCCACATAGTAGGTTGTGCCTCCAGAAGCGTGAGCAGGTTTAGGAACGCCGGGAAAATTGAAGGATAAAAGCATAAGAACTGCGACAGCGAATCGTCCATGAACGGATAATCGATACAGCTTCTTGGACATCAATTCATCCTCCTTCGAACTTTTCGGTGGATCAACTCATCATTCGATCGGTTGCTTGTGCTCGTTGAGCGTAAAGCCTTCGCCCCTGACTTCACGAGCATCGCTGACGACGACAAAAGCATGTGGATCAACTCGATGAACCAACGCCTTGATCCGGACGATCTCGTTTCTGCCAATGACGCAATAGATGACCTCTCTCGCGCTGCCGGTATAAGCGCCCATGCCGTTCAATATCGTGGCGCCGCGTTCCATTTCATGCATGATGGCATGGGAGATCGCGCCGGATTGATCCGAAATGATCGTGACCGCTTTGGCTGCGGACGCTCCTTCTTGCACGATATCAATGATTCGCGAGCCCAAATAGACGCACACCAGCGTATACATCGCACGTTCACGGTCCAGATAGGCAGCCATGGAGACGGCGATGACGACAAAATCGAACGCAAACAGCGTCTTCCCGATGCTGATGCCCCAGTATTTATGCACGATGCGGGCAATGATGTCGGTGCCGCCCGTCGTGCCGCCATAGCGAAAAATAAGGCCGAGCCCCACCCCGACGCCGGCGCCGGCGAAGAGAGCGGCGAGAAATAGATCTCCGGGCATCGCCTCGCCATAGCCTTTGAACAGCTCCAGAAATACCGATACGGCCGTTGTCGCGAATATCGTATACACGAATGAGCGCAGGCTTAAGATTTTAAAGCTCATCAGGAAGAGCGGGATGTTCGCCAAAAGTAAAAACCAGCCGGGCGGGAAACCGAACAGCGCGTTCAACGTGAGAGCGATGCCCGTGAACCCGCCTTCCGCCAGGCCATTCGCAATATTGAAGTAATTGATGCTGAAAGAAAAAATCGCCGCTCCAACCAACATTGCAGCGGCGTTTCTCAAATGAAATGTAAGCTTGGCGATTGGAAAGCGCAACAGCAATCGACCCTTTCTTTCTATCGCGCAGCTTGGCCGATAATTCCTTATTGGCCCAACAGCTTCATGTTTTGCTGATAAATCTCTGTTTTAAACTTCTCGACCTTCTCGAATCCGAGCTTGTAAGCATTGTCCAGGGCTTCTGCAATCGCGGCTCTGCTCTGGCTCTCGTCCTTGGCCATCACGATCTTCGGCAGCGCCTTCAGATTCAAGTCGCTGAACGATGCGGCGGCGATGCCTTCCGGCGATTGCGGCTCAGGAGTCGTGCCGATGTAAGCGTCCGTGTTCATGCTGTGCTTCCAAATGATATTGATCTGCGCCTGAGTGGCCCAATCGCGCTCCTCCACCGGTTTCCTGTTGTCATTGGCCGCCTTGGAGAAGTCCGCATATTTGGTGTTTCCGAGAATCCCCCATACGCCGATGCCCAGCGCTTTCCTCTCTTCACTGCTCAGCGACGACAGATTCGATTTCAGAATCGGATAGCCTTCGCTGTCAAGCTCGTCGTAGAGACCGCCTTCCGGACCATAAACATTAAGCCTCGAACCGTCCTCGGAAACGATGCTGTCCAGCAACTGGAAGATCCGTTCGGGATTCTTCGCTTTATTGCTGATGCCGACGACGTTCCAGCCGAGCGTCGAATACGTCGAATTGTAGACTTTGCTCTGATCGACGCCAGGAGCGGCAGGAGGTTCGATCACGATATAGTCATTGGTCGGATCATGATCCTTAAGCGTATTCCGATAATCTTTAAGATCGGACGTGATATTGTTCCCGGCGTACACGGCGACTCTGCCTGTCGTCAGCTTCTCTTGAATTTGTTCCGATTTCTCGACGAAGTAATCCTTGTTGATCAATCCATTGTTCCAAAGCTTGTTCAAGTACAGCAGAGCATCGATCGCCCGGGGTTCGTTGAAGTACAGCTTCAGCTCGTTTTGGATCGGAACGACGCCTTCAACGGCATTCAGGGGATTCAGACCGAACGAGCCCATCATCAGATCGATCATGCCCGATTCCGCAAATTGGATCGGAACGACCGTTTTACCGTCGACCTTCAGGTTACTGTCTTTCACCAGCTTCAAATAATGCAACAGATCGTCCGTCGTTTGCAGCTTCGGTGAGCCGAGCTGTTCATAAATGTTTTTGTTGATTGCCCAACCGCCGTTGCCGGTCGGATGGTCGGTCGTCGTCGCGTAGTTCAGCATGCCGTACACTTTTCCGTTCACTTTGGACAGTTCGATCGTCTTGTCGTCGATGATCCGTTTATAGCTCGAATTATTGTTGATGAATTCGTCAAGCGGGATCAGCTTGCCCAGTTGAATCAGCTTCAAATAGTTGGCGTCCCGTTCCATCTGGATGACATCGGGCAGATCGTCGGAAGCGATCATGACGTTGAGCTTCTGGATCGGATCGCCTTCCGGCTTGGCCTTCTTCATCTTGATATTGAACTTTTCGTTATAGAACTGGGAAACCTTGTCGTCTCCCCATTTGGCCGAAGCATCGTACCAATCGTAGTTGAAATACGCGGTAAATTCGTAAGGCTCCAGCGGCGCCGGAGTTGCTGACTCGGCGGCAGCCTGCGTTTGCGACGGCGTCGACGCAGGAGAAGACGCAGGCGATACCGAAGATGCCGGCGCTGCCTCTTTTTTGCTGCAGGCCACTGTGAGCGCCAGCAGCATAATAATGGCGAGCATGGTCACAAACAAACTTTTCTTGCTTTTTACATGACTGTTCAACATGTTACGCCTCCCGTTTGGATAGAACCCCTCTTATTGGCATTAACCTTTTACCGAACCGATCATAACTCCCTTGACAAAATACTTTTGCAAGAACGGATAGACCATAATGATCGGCAAAACTGCAGTAATCATGGTGGCCATCGTCACCGAGCGGGCGTTGATGGCGTTCGCCGCTCCCATGCGCTCCGCGTCCAGCCCCGCCTTGGCCATCGCTTCGGCGAACTTGCTGGTGTCGATGATCGATACGAGCAAAGACTGGACAGGCTTGAGATTCTCGTTCGTAATGTAGATGGCGGCGTCGAACCAGGCATTCCATTGGTACACCCCGTTGAACAAGGAGATCGTAGCGATGATCGGCGCGGAGACGGGCAGCACGATGTTGAAAAATATACGGAAGATGCCCGCTCCGTCCACCTTGGCCGACTCCTCGATCGCATCCGGCAGCCCTTTGAAATAAGTCATCATGATAACCGTATTCCATACGCTGATCATACTCGGAATGACGTACACCAGAAAGTTGTTGATCAGATGAAGGCTTTTGATCAGCAGGTAAGTCGGAATCAGGCCGCCGCTGAAGTACATCGTGATCAGGCAGACAATCATATAGAAGCTTCTGCCCTTGAGATACGACTTCGACAACCCGTAGGCGAACATGGCGGTCGCAATAACGCTCGACACGGTTCCGACAAGTGTCCGCGATATGGTGATCATATAGGCGCGAAATAAGGAATCGTTATTGATAATCACCTTGTAGTTCTCGATCGTGAACACCCTTGGAATAATGCCGATCCCGCCTCTGCCGGTGTCTTTGGCATCGTTCAGAGATATAGCCAGGGCATTCAGGAAAGGGTACAGCGTAACAACGGCGAGCAGCGCCAGCACGAGATAAATGGCCGCATCAACGATGACGTCCGATTTGGTTCTCCACAAATCCATTTCGCATCACTTCTCTCCAGGCTTCCGACACTTGTTGGTCCAAGCTGTCAGAACAGGCTTTCCTTGCTGATTTTACGAGCGACTCTGTTGGCGATAACGAGCAGCGTGACGCTAAGCACGGATTTGAACACCCCTGCGGCTGTGGCAAATGAGAAGCGCATCTGGGTGATGCCAACCCGATATACGTAAGTATCGAGAATTTCCGACGTTTCGTACACCATCGTATTCCGAAGGCTGTTGGTCAACAGCAAAATCTGTTCGAAGCCTACGTCCAGTATCCCGCCTACGGCAAGGATCAACAGAATGACGACGGTCGGCTTGATGCCGGGCAGCGTAATATGCCATATTCTCTTGAAGCGTCCCGCCCCGTCGATCGCCGCGGCCTGGTACAGCTCCGGGTCGATCGCCGCGATCGCCGCGATGTAGATGATCGCGCTCCAACCGACTTCCTTCCACAAATCGGTCGCAATCACGATTCCCCAGAAATACTTCGGTTCCCCCATGAAGAGAATCGATTCCTTGACCAGCCCGAGCGTCATCAGCACATGGTTCACAATCCCGCCGTCCACCGACAGAAGGTCGAACGTCAATCCGGCTACAACCACCCAGGAGATGAAATGGGGGAGGTAGGTGATCGTCTGAACCGACCTGCGATATAATGCGCTGCGCACTTCATTCAGCAAGATCGCGAGCACGATCGGGACGGGAAAGCAGAAGACAAGCTTCAGAAAGCTGATGGCAAACGTGTTGCGGATAATCAAATCCAGCTCCGGCGTTTGGAAAAACATCTCGAAGTGCATCCATCCGACCCACCGGCTGAAGCCGATCACGTCGCCTAACTGATATTCCTGAAAGGCCATGATCAGCCCATACATCGGAATATAAGAGAAGATGAGGATGAACAACACCCACGGAACGACCATCAATTGCAAATCCCACTGCTTCCGCCATTCCTTCAAATGCTGTTTTACAGACTTGCGTAAATTTGGTTTTGTATACGTTTTCATTTTAACAACAGAAGGGCTTTCCATGCGCAACTGCGTCCGCAGTTCACCTCCCCGCCAAGCTCTTGAAACAGACTGTAGAAATCATGATTTCTAACTCTATTATATTTCTTCTGTCGACAAGTAAAATATTGCGAATCAATGATTTGTTAGGGCGGGACACGGTCTTGCGGCAGGGCGCTTGCACAGCCATTACTTCCCATGGCGGGTTTTGGCGAAAAACTCCCGATTCAGCGCAGGAACGATCCTATCGGCCTTGACGCCGGCAATGTACTTCGCAAAGCTATCGACGTAAAGCTCCAGCAGCGCTCGACCTTTCTCGTCGGATGCATGCTTCGGATCGCCGGCAAGATAGTCCGGATAATCGCTGTACCACCAGATGCCGGTATACGTTCCGGGAATGTGTTCCATCCGTTTCAAGGGCAAGGCCGGCGTCTGCGGAATCAAGTCCTCCCGAACCAGCTCGGGAAACCCGTGAAGCATCAAGCTCGTCTCGCATTCGCAAGCGTGCCCGTGCAATTCCGAGTCGCAGATTTCGTTAAACTTCCGCTTCAGCTCCGGCTGCGAATTTCCTGTATACAAATAGATATGGTAGGGCTTCTCTTCGTACAGGCTGCATTGTGCCAGGAACGGCAGAAAATGATTGTTGCCGCCATGCTCGTTATAGATAATGATTTTGGTAAAACCGTTGCGGCCGATCTCGTCAAACACATTCTGCATCAGTTCCATCAACAGATTCGGCTTGATCGCAATCGTGCCGGGATAACAGGTCGCCTCAAACACTTGCCCGAAATAATACGGCGGAAACACCATTGCCGGCTCAATATCGGCGGCCATGCATGCAATCTTGTGAGCCGCCAAAAAATCCGTTCCCAGCGGCAAATGGGCAAAGTGATTTTCCACCACCCCCATCGACAAAATGCAAACTTCCGTATCGGCCATCGCCTGTTCGAAAGCCGGCACGCTTAAATTTTCCCACTGCATTCCGCTCACTCCTCCATTTTCGGTTTGGTCCCGACTATTCAAACCAGATCGGGCTTGAATAAGCAATATGGTTGTCGATCTGCGTTGCCCGCACATACCAGTACGATCGCCCGCTGCAATTCGCGGTAATATCTGTCGCAAACGCCGCGCTGTAAGGCTTGAACCGCGTATGCAATTCACCGTTCCGGATCAGGTCGACCGCCTTGAACGGGCGTTCGCCCATCACTGAAATATGGATCTCCTTCTTGCCCGTTTGCGACATTGCCGCTCCCATCAATTGCTGATTGATCGTAAACAGCAAGCGGATCCGGGCATTCGTCGTCCCGTACGTCTGCCGCTTGCGAATAGCTTCGAATATTGCCGATTTGGTCAATTCCTTGGCATACACCGCGATCAGTCCATTTTTGCCGGGGTGTCCTTTATGACCGTCGGAGTTGCCTATCAATCCGTATCGGCAACCCCGATCCAGAAAAAACCGCGCGTTGCGATCGCGCCGCGAGATGGAGCGCCAATATTCCGGCAATCCTCTCTCCAGCGCGGTTTGGCTTTCATAGCTGCCTATACACGAATAAACCTCGAGCACAGGCTCGATCCCTTCGTCCGGACAGTCGATCCATTCGCCCTCAGCCAGCGAACCGGCATTGTGCAAATGCGGTATTGTCATGAAGTCCTTTCCCCTGAATTGCTTCCACACCCTTTCAATCCCGGTCAAGCCCGGATCGTCAATTTCCGAATAAGCAACCGGCTCATTGAAGAGTACGACGGTGTCTCCTCTGGCACAGGAAAACTCGAACCCGGCAAATGCCAAAAACTCGCCAGCCCTGGTGTATCGATCCACCGCTTCATTCAGGAGATTCCATCGATCTCGGCCAATCTTGTGGCGTTCGGAATCATCGGGGCCATGATGGTCGGTGACCGCCATAAAATCGAGACCGGCCGCATATTTGCCATAGGCAAACGTCAATTGCGCATCGATCTCGCTCTTCTCCCGCTCGGAGCAGTCCGCGGAAGCCGACGAGTGAACATGCAGATCGCCAAAATAGATGTTGTGCCCCGCAAACACATTCGTATTCGTCGGAGCGTCAAACAGGGGAAGCTGGCGGCTCGAGATGGCCGCGGCGGGGTCGTCGATTTCGTAAACGCCATAGGCGTTGACGCTGCCGACCGGCTGTTCGTTGATCCAGGCGGCAACGTCATCGACAGGGCAGGGGTTGGAAAATCGGTCCAGCACAATCAGTCTGGCTTTCCGGGCGCTGCGAATCACCCGCAGCTTCTCCGGTTCACGCGGTACAATCCTGAAGCGAAGCGGCAGGGCAGCATCGGGCTGCGGCCGTTCATAGCCTGTAAAATCTCTGCCCAAATCCGGCAGCCCCTGCGAACCGTCCCGAAAATACCGCACCTCGATCGTGTTGTAAAATTCGCTCTGCAGCACCAGTGGGGTCACTTTGACGCCGGTGCCGAAGCCGTCGCGCGTGTAGCCCCATTTGATCAGCACTTCGTCTCCCGCCTCGGCTCTCCCGTCCACAAAATCAACAACAAACATGCGCTGCGCCGCGCTCTTCGCGTTGCCTCTGTGCAAGTCCGCGGTATAAGCCATCGCTTCGACGTCCCATACGCGTTGCCGATAGACAAGATCGGGATTGGAGCAAAGCACTTCCATAAAGCCGTCAACCTCTTGTTCGAAGCAGGAAGGGCGGCTGTAGCCCAGATAGGCCGGCATATCCAGCACAATTCTGCTGCCGTCTGCCCGGAAATCAGGGCCCAGCACGAGCCTGATCGTGAGTTCAACACTATCTCCCGCCAGAACCTCCGTCGGAAATACTTCCGATGCCAGAAAAACTTGATAACCCATAGCAAACACTCTTTTCATCTCGCGAATAATGTACCGCATAGAAAAGTTTACTAGAGCCGGCATCGGAAAATAATAGTGTGAACCAACGATTTATTATTGTAAAACTAAAATCTCGTCATCGCCTGCGCAGCTTCAAGACAGCACCGTCCCCCGGCGCAAGCAGACATTGCGGGATCGCAGCTTGTTGAACGTCTCCGTAAAGACATTCAGCATACATCCACTCCTCGGACAACAGCAGCTCTATGGCTGCAGGCTCATCCGAATAATTGACGAGCACGGCCATTAAGGAACGGTCATCCACCTTATGCTCGGTAATACCAATGAGCGGATGCTCGCATTGAATGGCGCGATCCGCCCGTGCGGCTCTGGATAATTCGCGATAGATTGTCCAGTAAGGGAACTCTTCCGTGCGGTAACTGGCTTCCGGTCGCCGGATCAGCTCCGTTTCAAGGGGGAGAGACAAGAAATAAATGCGGCCGCGGCCATACGAGCATACCGTAAACACGGGGTTGCCATCCGCTTCCGTAGCGAGAACTTCTGCGCGAGCAGCACGCACGTCGAGCTTGAACGACCCGCTCAGCCGGAATCCGACATGGCCATCCCGACCTCTCAGCGTCAGGACAGCCTCTTCAGCCCGTCTTCCTCTTCCCCGCACTTCCAGTCCCGTTGTTTGTTCGAACTCCAGCAAATAGCCATCATCGAGTGAAATGTATAGCTCTGCGCCATCGCGAACGCGATCCAGCAGCGCTCGCCATCGTTGTTTGGGCATGCCCCCCGTCCCGCTGAGACACGGAAGCAAGTAAAGCGGCGAATCCGGCAATGGCTGATCCTCAAAGCGATAGACGAGGTCGAATCCTGCCTGCTTGGCGAGAATGAAAGATCCGTAAGCGATCGGCCAGTGGTCGCCTGACGTATTCAGAATACAAACAGCTTCCGTCCGGCAAGGAGGGAGCGCGGGCAGGCTATCCAGCACCCTTCGCAGGTGCCCCATCTCACTCAGCGCAGGCTTGACGCGCCCTTCTTCGGTTACGAGTCCAAGCTCGCCCTCGCATGCACTCGAATCATACGGCGCGTGACTGAGCTTTGTCTGATCGAATGCACACCACCACAACAGGCCGTGGCAGCCGTGCGCCCACAAGGTGAGCATGGAGGCGCGCAGAAAAACGGCAGCTTCCGCTTCGCCGGACACCATGGGCCCCATCGTACCGATTTCTTCCGCGAAGCATGGCTTCCCCCCGATCTGCCCATAATACAGGCTCTCTGCCGCCGCGTGCAGTTGGGGCCGAATCGTCGTGAGCGGGTCGTAATCGGCATAGGGTGTCCAATACGGGTAAGGGTGCGTCGTCAGTATGTCCGTCAATTCTCCCTGATCCTGCATCCTCCAGTTGCCAGTCGGCGAAAGACCATGCATGCCGGATATAAGCGGGCGTCCGTCATCCTCCGATTTTATAGCACCAGACAATGCTGCCGTCCAAACATAGGCTTCCTCATTGGAGTCGACAGGCGCCATGGAATTGCATTCGTTCCCCAAATCCCAGGCGACAATCGCGGGGTGATCCTTCATTGCACGAACGAAACAGCGCACGAATCGAACCTGCCACTGGATCGCCAGCGGATCGGTCAGCACATTGCGTCCCGCCAGCGCTGCAGGTACGAACAGACGGCCGCTCATCCAGCCGGTGACAAGCCCGACGATCAGCTTTAGGCCAAATCGGTCGGCGATATCCGCGAATGTGCGGAACTTGTCCATGGATTCCTGCGACACCCCGGCACGGCCCATCCCGTCGTCCGACAAACGTTGCTCCCCGAATCGAACCCCCGCCGCATGCCCGTTCCCGCCGTACACCATTTGGATCGGCTGAAAATCGGGCCACAGCGGGAACACCCGCAGAACCTCCAGCCCTTGTTCCGACAACAGCTTCATGTCCCGCTCAATCACGTCCGAACGCCAGTCCGACCACATCGCGGTGCCGGCGTGGGATGCCCAGTAGTTGCAGCCGATAAAAAAGCGATCCTGCCCCTTCCACAACTGCCCTTCACTCATGATGCATTCCTCCTTTGCCTCCAACTCTACAAGAACCTCATTGCAGGTGATATAATAAAGCTGCAAATAAATATAACGATTCTATGCTTCGGGGGAGTGGCTATGTCCACAGTCAGAGCGGATCAGGCGCCATCGGCATTAACCGTACCCGAAAGCATCTCCACTGCAAAACCCTATTTTGAAAACAACAAAAACCGCGCCGGCGGCTTCGAGTATCCGTTCTATGCGGCTGCAGTCGATGCGGATAGGGAATATGGCTATGAAGTGCCGCCTCATTGGCACTATCATATGGAACTGCTATATTTCGCCCAAGGAACAACCGACGTTCTCATCGGAAACCGTTCGATACGGGCTGGAGAAGGCGAACTGCTGCTAATCCCTCCTTGCGGCGTGCATGCCGTTTCGGTGCCGGCGGGGATGACTTCCCGTCACTATGTCATCAGTTTGGATCCTGCGCTGCTTACGCCGATGCCCTCCCTGTTTACAATTGTTAAGTACGTTTTACCTTATTCGAACAGCGAAGGACTTCGCTTCACGTCAGCAGACTTAAGCGTTTGCGGCTTAAGCGACTTCAACGTGCTGGCCGAGCAGATGCTGTCGGAATACGAAAGGCAGGAACCCGCTTTCGAACTGGCTGTTACGTCGATCATTTACCGGATCATGACTGGACTCGTCCGGCATGCTCCGGATTTTGGCTATACGGTCGAACGATCATTGACGTCGGATTCGGAAAGAGGCCGCCTGCGTTTCCGCGAAACACTCGCCTATATCGACGAACGCAGCCACGAACCTCTTACCGCTTCCGAGATGGCCCGACGCAGCCTGATGAGCTACAGCCATTTTGCCGCGTGCTTTCGCAGGCTCATGCACACATCATTTACCGCCTACCTGCAGTTTGTCCGTGTACGCAAAGCCGAGCAATTGCTGCTCGATCCCGAGTACAGCATCACCCAGATCGCTATGGAAACCGGCTTTAATCATTCAAGTTATTTCATCAAGCATTTTCGCCGGATTCGTGGCGTCACTCCACGACAATACCGTCAGGCGGTTCTCAATCTCAAATAAAGCTGCTCACTCGACAACCAGTTTGAACAAAGTTCAGAAAAACCGTCAGGGAAGATCACCCTGACGGTCCTTTTCCGCGGATTGGCGGGGCCAAAGTGGAATTAGTGGCTCTACGTCACAATTTCGGCGGATTGGCGGGGCCGAGGCGGAATTAGTGGCTCTACGTCACAATTTCGGCGAATTGACGGGGCCGAGGCGGAATTAGTGGCTCTGCGACACTATTTCGGCGGATCGGTGGGGCCCAGGTGGAATTAGTGGCTCTGCGACACTATTTTGGCGGATTGGCGCGGCCGGGGCG
>Ga0206106_100295_pt1 | contig 57577 bp, 53 predicted proteins | sample 1B1ome_FD_148677 | JGI IMG/M metagenome (GOLD analysis project Ga0206106, IMG submission 148677) | Enriched microbial communities from leaf-cutter ant dump, University of Wisconsin, Madison, United States - 1B110A | ecosystem: Environmental > Terrestrial > Nest > Insects nest > Nest dump | place... | reverse complement strand
CTTCACCGCTGGCACCGGGACTCCCCGCCTTGCTGCGCAGCCTCTTTGATGCCGTCGCCCGCACCGCCTCCCGGATGACCTACCAGATCGCCTACGTCATCGCGCTGGCGTTCCTTTCGGACAAACGCGGCAAAAACCGCAGGGCCGACGTTTTCGCCCGCAAATGCGAGGAAAATGCCCAGAAAAACGCCCCGACAGGAATTTCAATCATCCTCAACACTTTGTTTCTCTGGTTCCTTGGGACTGCCCTCCCACGACGCCAGTCCGAAACCAAAGAACCCGCCCTCGAAATCTCCCTTAACACCGAAGGCTTCTTCTCCGAAGAACCAGTCGGGAGTCCTCCTTCCGGGGGAACCGGTTCCGGGGATGGCTTAGCTAAAGCGTCCACCATCAAAGACACAAGCCCAACCCTCTCCAACCCGGTAACCGGGGCCGTAAACCCCATTCCAACGATCACCTCTGACGTAACCGCTACCGTTGCGGCGTTGCAGGTAACCGCCCTCACCAACGCCAAAACCATCGGATCGGAAATTTCAATTTCAGGATCCGACATAACCCAAGCCCAGAGCGAAGAAACCTCCCCCTCGGGAACCGGAGGGACCGGAACAAGCGAAGGAAATACCGGAGGCACAGGGGAGGGAACCGGAGAAGGCCAAGGAGAAGGGCAAGCCCCCCCAACCACAACCAGCTCCATCCCAGGAGGACAACTGGTTGGCGGCGCACTCGTCCACGGCGACAACATCGGCATCCTCATTGACCACTCTTCCAGTATGGGAAACAGATACTGGGAAGCGAGAGAAGCGATTCAAAGACGCCGCCTCAAGAAAAACACGAAGATAACCGTCGAAGCAATTCCTTCGTGTGCCTTTGCAGAGCCGTATCATCTGGAGATTCTCAGAAAAATAGAGATGGTGGCCAAAACCAGAATCAAAACCCTCTATATCTACGCGGATTTCCAAGATCCCCAAGAAAGTGCAATCATCCTACAGGTTGAACAAATAATTAAGCAATACAATCTCAAGTTCAACCTCACCACCTTCGGCAGACACCCTTCCCCGGAGCTATACGAACTAACCCAAAAAACCGGTGGGATTTATTCCTCCGCCAAAACAGGGAAAATCTTCTCCAGAGAAGAATACCAAACCGCCTGGAAAGAGCAGGAGGAAAAAAGGGAAAGGGAAGAAGCCCCTAGAAGGAAAAAATGGAAGGAAATGGAGGAAAAACTACAAAAGTCCCTGGAAGAAGGGGAAGCTAAACAAAAAGCGCAGCGGGAAGCTTGGGAATCTAAGCGAAAAACAGAAAACCAACCATAAGCCAGACTCCCACAAGAAGGCCGACCTGAATCCTCAGGTCGGCCTTCTTCCATTTTCAATCTAACTCAATCCCCCGACTCTACTTCGACCTTGATCTTCGACCCCAAGCTCTCGCTGATCCGGGTAATAAACCGCACCCCATCCTTCCACTCCCCTATGGAGTAACCCTCCTCAGCCACCACGATACTCTTCCGATAGGGAATATCCACCTGAACCGGCACAACCCGGGATGGAGCCGGACCCACAAAAGTTGTCCCCCCAATCGGCTCCCATCTGGACTCGGAGGTAGTCCGTTCTGAAGCCCCCACCGAAGCTCGCTTACCCGTAGCCCGGTTTGCCACAACATACCCCACCGACCGAACAAATTCTCCCTTAGGAGTCGCCACTTCCCCATCCCTAAGGGCGGGGATCACCACGTACAAGGTAATCTTTACCGATGTCCCCGTCACTGTTTTGGCGTCAGCCCCTCCGAAGGAGCAGGTGGCGAAGATGGTGCGGGAAGGTTGCTGACAGCTTCCTCGCTAGTTCCTTGCTCCGTCAGGAGCAATTCTTAACCCGTTAGGGTTCTTCTTACCCCGTTAGGGAGGAAGGCGTTAGCCTTTCTTCTTCCTTAGTAAGTTCCTTTCATGACCCTATTTAAGGGCATGATTGTTGGGTACTCTGGGAACCCTATGAGGGCATCCCCTAACGAGGATGCCCTAACGCAAAGCGAACACTGCCGCCCCCAAGGGCGGCAGTTGAAGCTGCGCCAGTAGATTATCGTAGATAATCTTAGAAGAGAGAATCAAAATCAGCTAAAACGCTGATAAATAAAGGCTTTCCTCCAAATGGCCCGTTACCGTTTCGCCGGGGGTTCGTTACGGATTTGCCGGGGAAGCGTTACCGTTCCGCCGGTCCTCCCTCCCGAGGCCGAGCGATGGCGAACTTGCCTTTGGCATATTCATGCACCCCCCAGCCTAAGTTTTGAAGCTCCGCAAGAGCCTTCCGCATACGGGAGACGCGCTGGCGGCGAGTGCCGTCCTTTACTACTTCGCCGGGACAATCCGGCCAAATATAGGCGCAAAGCGTAGCGGCGGTTATATTCCTCGCTTTGCCTTGATTGATAAATGCGCAAAGCCGCTGATGTATTAAGCGAGTTGCATCACGTTTGATAGTGCGGACCTCTGCCATCGGAATGCGGACATGCCGCCTTTCACCAAGGATTGCGTCAGCGATTCTTGGGTTAAGACAGACGCAAAGGCTGTTTTCAGCCTCATCGCTATGATAATGGCTCAAGAGCCGAAAACCCGAGGATTTTCCTCCTTGCCGCACGATCACGGAAACCTTCCAAAGCCGTTCAATTGAGCTGCGAATAGCACGAAATGACGACCCTGAATCAGGATCCATTCCAATCTCTTTGGCTAGCCGTCGATAGGTGCCACGCGCAACCAGCAAAAGCGAATGCTTGGCATTCCCCTCAAGCCATAAAGAGTCCCGAAGAATCTGGCCTAGTGCAGTCTTTGGATCGGTTGGAAGCTCTGATGGGCCATCGTCACAACTCACGGCTGCAAGGGCTACCAGTCCTTGCAGCACCCGGAGGTCATCGGCTCCAAGAGGCTCGAAGCAGGAAAACTCAATGCTTTCCCACGCCGAAAATTCGTAATAGATTTTCAGGTTTCGGCCTTGCCGTGAACCATGCTGGATCGCCCGGAATAGACCAGGCGCAAGGCAATGCGCCGGATCGTGTCTGGCATGGGTAAGATTAAAGCGTTCCATGCTGTCCTCCTTTTCTGCGCTGTAAACTACCTGAAACCTTCCGAGCGGAAGGCGTGTATAGTTTTTCCGCAACTTTCGGCATATCCTCTTCCTGTATCGGAATCAAGATGCCCCAAGGGCCGCGCCGATACCAGACATCCCGGAATGGAGGGGCGTAGTTTTGTTTTGAAACTCCGAATCGGCAAAAATACTGCCGGACTTCCTCTGGTATCTTAAACTTTTTTGTTTCGGTTTTGCTCATAGATACAATGTATCCCTGCCATCGAACATTGTCTGTCAGCACACTTGAACCCCTTGTAGCTTGCTGCTCATCCCCCGTTCCTGCCAGAGCGGCACTCTTGCCGACATGGTGTAAAAACAGCACCGCAGCTCCGGTCGCCCTGGTGATCTTCTCAAGTTCTTTTATCACTTGAGCCATTTCCGAGGAAGAATTCTCCTCTCTATCATGGAATCGCCTCAGTGTATCCACAATGATAAGACGGCAATCTTTACACCGTTGTTTTATCATGTTTGTAAAATTTCGTTCGACGACGCTACAATCGCGCCCTACTAATGGAAAAATTGAAAACATATCGTCGATACTATCCCACGCCTCCATTGGCACTATCCCTTTAAGGGCATCAATTCGATGATGTATCGGCTCCGAATCATCTTCAGAGGATAAATAGATGACCCTCCCTGGTTTGCATTGACCGATGGCAAGAAGATCGCCGAGACCCGCAATCATGAGACCCACTTGCAAGGCCCACATGGATTTCCCCACTCCCCCCGGGGAAACAAGGGCTCCAACTGTACCCCGCAAAAATCCGGGGACAATATAATCCATTGGAGGGGGAGGTGTGAGAATCATTTGTGCTATATTAAGGGCCGTTACTCCCGTCTGGTCGCCGGGATTAAGTTCGAGGAATTTGGTAATCATACGTTCGCCTTTTCCCCGTTCTGGCGAGCTACCCAAGTTTTTTTTGAGATTTTTTCAAAAAATAACCGCCCGGAGATTGGGATGAATCCCGGGGCGGTTATTTTACTGGCAGCGGGAGGCGTTTACCGGTCCACGTCGGGTCCACGTCGGTTTTCTTTTTTCAGCCGCGCCTCCCTCTCCTCTTCCCGCTTTATCAGCATTTCCAAATGCTTTTTATGCCGCAACCGTCGTCGGGAGAGTTCAGTCGCTTGTTCGTCACTCAAACGATTTAAATACAATCTTATTGCCCCGAGCTTTCCCGTTTCTATGTTTACTCCATCAGGGGGAGGCAATATATTACCGGTAGCCTCATCAGTATGCCATGACGGACATAGCAATATATCAATCGGATCAGCCGAAAAATTGTCTATCGGAGTTACTCTTCGGCTCAGTGCGATAAGGGCCTCATAAATAGCCCGGAGAGCCATCCTAATTTCCGCGATCTCTTCGGCAGTTGTGAGATTTGATATTTCGCAACGCCGAACTCGTTTTGCAATCATGTCTGTATTCATAAGTTGATTATCATTCCTATTGATTAAAGTTCAATCACTTTCATTTGATAAACAATTCAGAATAAATCATCAGGTTTTACATTCTCCATGGTGGCAACATCTCCGGCTCGGGATGGAATTCTTTTTCGAGCCTTCCGGTTATCAATCTAATACTTTCCCGAACCAGTGCCTTTTTAGGCGATGCCATAATCTGAAATGCCCGAATACTTGCGTAAATAAGAATCCGATATTCTTTTGGAATCATTCGCCACATGGAGAGGCGCATTGTGCTAACAGCTAATGGCCAAACTCCTTCAACCGCAAAATAGCGAAAACTTTCTTTGATTAAGTTTCGATCTCTCTCGGTATCGCGGCTTTTGGATTTCCGTTTTGCATATTCCTTTTTGCTTTTATCGTATTGCTCCTTGTATCCCATCAATTCAAACTTTCTTTCAAGGAATCTGTCAATCGCCTCAGCGATTTCAATATCAATAAGTTTACCTTTTTTCGCTTTCCGATTGTCCAGGAATTCTTTTTGCTTATTAGGCAACAAGTCAGGAAATGTCCGGTCAATCCGGTCGGCCCCAACAAGCCAAGGACCGCCAGTTTTGAATTTCGCTTTTGGCAAATTGGTTCCACATGGAGCAGTTTTCGGAATCTGCATATGATAATGTATAACGTCCGTGTCCATATGGCAACCACCACCCCAAGGAACCCGCTCTGAAATCTCTTGTGTTTTATGAGCGATGACATCGGCGATTCGCAGCAATAGATTATCTCTTACGTCATCTTCCATGCTATTTAGAACCGGCATTGCCCACGGTGGCAATGTAACAACTAAAGACACGGCACCACATTTATGTCGTCCCCATGTTTCCGTTTCTTTGCCATTTCTTTTGATGGTTCTTCGAAATCTCCGTCGATCCCTTTCTTCCTTAATCACCCATTGATGATACGCCTTAGCATCAGCTTTTCGCGCTTTTGGTAATGGATTATCACCCAAGGCGGCGGAGTAGTTTTGTGAATGGTTCCCGAAGGAAAACATCCAACCTTTCGTGTCAGCATCAATTTCAACCCCGCTTAACTCCTTGCCGCCTTCCCTTAGTGGAGAAGGTACGGGGATAAAGCCAACGGTATCCCGTTTTTCCTTTTCCCGCTTGTCTTTGTAGTGACGGGCGGAATTCGGATCGTCGTGTTCAAACGCTTCACGGGTTAGCTCTCTCATAGGATGGGTGTGTAGTGGGTGGCGAGACCTGTTTTTGTGCAGGCACAAAAACTTTCACCCACCCCCACCACAGAATCAATCGGAGAAGCTATTTTTGAATAATTTCGCTGAATTATTATTTCTTGATTTTTTGTTCAAATCAACCAAACCCAAAGAAACACTATGAACGCAACCATGACCAAATCCGAAAAAATCGAACAGGCAATTTCCGCCGGAAACCTATCTACTTATAAAGGCCGCTACGTCGGCCCTATTTGTCAACTCGCCCGGATCGCCGGGGTCGCTCCGGGATCAATCCATTATGCCCGTAATATCGATAAGGTGCGGGCCTACGAACAAATGGGCGCCGTTCTGGTAATTGACGCTCAAGACTTGGCTGATTACTTCCGGTACTCGCGACGTGGTAGAAAACCGAGAAATAAAAGCGAGGTTTTTCAAAATTCAGGTTGGAAATCCCAATCGTTCGAGGAAAGAGATTAACATGAGCGTATTTCCCGAAATTGAAATCAGCTATTCCAAGATTAACGAATCTCAATGGCATTGTCACGTAGAGTCCCATACTCCGCTTCCTTTCGGATGGGTTGATATAGCAATCCGCAAGGAAGTGGATTGCACTGTGATTTTTATCATAGATAACTGCACTGAATTATTGCGTGCAGAACTATCCTTTGAGCAAGTGAGAAATATTCTCCCGGAAATGCTTAGAATCGCATCAAGTGCTTTTCTGGAAGGATGCCAGGAGGGAGGTGATGGATAACATTGAAAATGTCTATTTCTCCTTGAGAGTTCCAAGCTTTGTTGGAATTGCTTAGGCGTGCATCAATTCTGATGCGCAAGGGGTTTGCATTATAGAAACAATCAGACAAAAACGGCTTTCGCCTTTTCTGTCTGCTTCTCACAACCGGGAGATTATGATGAATTGCTTACGATTAGTAGGTGATTCCCCTTCAGTCTGAAACCATTCGGGTTTTAAGAGTTCCTGATGGGAGCTAAATGATAATCCAAGATGAAACAAGTCCATAAAAAGAAACTCTATGATACTAAAACCGCAGAACGAGTTGGGGAATTCTGGAATGGCTACGGCTATAGCGACTTCCATTACCAACTTGAAGTCATATATGTAACCAAACAAGGAGCATGGTTTATCCATGCTAAAGGAGGAGCCTTTACCGAATATGCTGACCATTTCGGAAACTCCGTCAGCGATGGTGAACGGATCATTCCAGTTTCCAAAGATGAAGCGTTGCAGTGGTTGACGCAACATGGACTCACCGAAGCCATTGAAAAATACTTCGCCGACGAAATAGAGGAAGCATAGGAGTTCATTGAAGAAACTTGCGGTCAAAACAACCTTTGAAGGTTGTTGGACGTAGGGGAGGGGGATAGCCCCCCTCCCCATCTTTACGGTATCCGTAAAGTTTAAGTCGGCAGGTGCTTTCTTAGTGCAAGCCTGACTGGCTTGCATGGGAACCTTCGGATACATTCTACTTAAATCAGTAGTTTCCTAAAACAGCCGTCCTTTGGCGAAAGCCATTGGACGGATGAAACTGTTTAAATAGGGAGTAACTTACTAATAATCCGATTTGGCGAATGTGTCAAGCATAAACAACAATATTGAGAAGAATCTCACCGACGACCGAAAAGGTCGCCACCGCTCCCGCCGAGTCCCGCGAAGGCGGGCAGCCACTCCTACCGGAATAAGCCACCTTGACAGAATCCCATTCGGGATGCCTTCGGCTGTTTAATAGTGCTCCCTTTGGTCGGGGATGCCACCCAGCCTTTCCCCTCTGCTTTGCTGCCGGGGAAACCCTTTGGGCTAACTGGGTCAAGGCTCTTGCGAAAAACAGGCATAAACCGCTTCGCTTTTTATCCGCTGGCACTCCTGTTTTCTGCGCTTCGCTTGGCCTTGACCCATCGGGCTTAGGGTCGCTCAACGACTGCGTTCTGTTTCGCTTTGGCTTTTTCAATTTCATGCAAGAAATTAAAAAGCCAAATCAAAACAAGACAGTCGAAACCAGCTCTTTCGTGGATACGCCAAGCGTTTACGTGGGAACCTACGGGAAATACAACGATGGCTCTATTGCAGGGAATTGGATCAATCTGGAAGGTCATGATAAAGACTCGTTCCTCGCCCTCTGCCGGTCAATCCATTCGGACGAAGCAGACCCCGAACTGATGTTCCAAGATTACGAAAACTTTCCCGAGGAGTTCTACGGCGAAAGCGGCCTCGATGATGGACTTTGGGAATGGCTGGAACTAGGCGCGCACGACCGGGAGCTTTTGGCTCATTACATGGATGCCGTCGGCGAGCAGACCGCCACCATCGAAGATGCGAGGGATGCCTTCGCTGGCACAGCAGACAGCGAAGCAGCCTTTGCCGAGCAACTGGCCGCAGAAGTTCTCCCGTTGGAGCTTCCGGTCTGGGTCGTGATCGACTGGCAAGCGACATGGACGTGCAACCTCCGGCACGACTTCGTAACCAGCCAAGGAGACGACGGAACCGTTTGGTTCTTCCGCCGGTAAAAGGAGGAAAAGGATGAGAGACTCCAAAAATACCCTCATCAGCGAGCTTGCAGCCTTCCGCCGGGCGATAGAGCAAGAGGCGAGATTTCCGCTTCTTTGCCGGGAGCGGAGCCAAGCTTGGGAAAGGCAGTATGCAAAGAAGACACTTACCCTTGCCGCCTTGGAGGTGAGGAATCACCGGAAAAAATACCGAATTTAAGGAGAGCGAAGCCTCCGATTTCGGGAGCTTTAGCACCCCTTGACCTAGCACCCTTCTTTTTCCCAGGTATGAAAAAACCCGCAGAACCAAGTGTTCATGCGGGTTGAAGTGGTGCACCCGTCAGGATTCGAACCTGAAACCTTCTGATCCGTAGTCAGATGCTCTATCCAATTGAGCTACGGGTGCTTCCTTGAGGAGGGCCGCTGGCTGCTCCTGCGACGCGGGGTTTACCGCGAAGGGCCGTTAATAGAGCATTCCGCGGAAATGAACGCAACGTTTTTTCCAAAAAATCTTATCATTTCACCGCCTGCCCTTCCGACGCTTTCGTCCGCAGCCAATGCAAGGTCACCGCGGCGACGGTTTGCAGGCTTTCCGGGCTCAGCTTGTCAAGCGTGTCGTCCGCGGTGTGCCAGTAGGGATAGTCAAAGTCGATCAGGTCGATGGTCGGAATCCGTGCCTGGTTGAGCGGGATATGATCGTCCCAGATCGGCTGGCTGTGAAAGCCGAAACGTTCCCGCACCCCAAGCGCTTCCGCCGATGAAAGGATGCCCTTGGCCACTTCCTCCGGAGAATCCGGAGGGAGGGTGATCGTCAGATCCCGATCGCCGATCATGTCCCAGAGAACTCCCGCGCGAAACTGCCGGTTGCGCCCGCTCTCCCGCAGATCCCGCGCGTAATGACGGCTCCCGTAGGTGCCGTCCGTCGGCGAAAACTGCACGAGCGCCTCCTCCCCGTCAAAAAAGACCAGCTCCACCTGCCGCGCCAGTTCCGGGTCCAGCGCCAGCACCCGCGAAAGCTCCATCAACGCACCCGTGCTTGAGGCCCCGTCGTTCGCCCCCACAAAAGCGATGGTATCGTAAAACTTGGTATCGTAGTGGGAACAGACGATGAAACGCTGGCTCCCGGCGCTTCCGCCATACCGGCCGATCAGGTTGACGAAGGTGACCGGCCCCTGAGGGGTCTCGTCCGTGAAACTCTGGCGTTCCACCTTCCATCCGTTGCGCTCCAGCTCTGCCGTGATCAGCCGCCGGTTCGCCTCCAGCGCCTCCGAGCCTACCGGGCGCGGCCCAAGCGCCACCTGCGCCTTCACATGCTCAAACGCCTTTTCCCCGGAAAAGACCTTCCAGATTTCCGCCGGGGGAGGCGGTGGCGGGGTGGCGACCACTTCCGGGGAGGCGTCAGTGCCCGCAGCCGTTTTTCCATCCGTTTTTTCGGCGGACCCGCCCGGGCCGCACCCGGAAAGGGCCAGCACCCCGGCAAGCAAACAGACCACTCCCGCTCTGCGAATTGGAAAACGCCGGTCTTTCATTCCTCCAACCCCATCAGATTGAGGAGCCGCTGTAAATCGTTGATTCCCTGATAGGAAATCTCAATCCGTCCCGCCCCCCCTTCATGAACGATCCGCACCGGCGCCTCCAGCTCCGCGCCCAGCCGCCGCCGCGCCGCCGCCACGGCTGCCGGGAGGGAAGCGGCTCCGGCCTCCCCCTCCGCGTCCTCCCCAGCCGCTGCCGCCTGCGGGTCATCCCCGGTCCCCGGCGGGGCACCGGCCTGGTTCCGCCGCCGTAAACGCTCCGCGATCAGCCGTTCCGTCGCCCGCACCGTCAGGTTCCGCGCCTCAATGGCCTCGGCCAGCCATGCCTGCATCTCCGCGTCCTTGACTCCCAGCAACACCTTCGCGTGCCCCACGGAAATCCGCCCCTGCCCGAGCGCCCCGCGCACCGGCGGAGCCAGATCGAGAAGCCGCATCCGGTTGGCCACCGCGGCGCGACTGCGCCCAAGCGCCTGGCCGATATCCTCCTGCCGCCAGCCGAACGTGCGCGCCAGCCCGGCAAACGCCCGCGCTTCCTCCAGCAACCCCAGCCGTCCGCTCCGCAGCCTCGCCAGCAATGCCTGCTCTGTCTGGTCCGTTTCCCCGTGTTCCGGCGTTCCATGCTCCGGCGTCCCTTGCGGGGCTTGCCCCTGCGCTTGCGCCTTTACCGGCACGGGGCGCGGCTCCAGCGCCAGTTCGCCGCTGAAAACCGGGACCGGGGGGAGGGAAACGTGCGACGATGCAACACGTTGATCTGGGGCAACGGGGGGCATGAAAACGGAGCGAGTATGACCGTTTCCCCTTTTGAAGCCAATCCCCGTTTTGTCTCCGGCGTGATTTTCAGGTTGGCAAACCGGAACGATCCCTTATTTTCTCACCCCGACGCCATGCGCATTCCCGCGCCGGCTGGCAGGGGGGACGACCCCCCGGCCCCTTTTACCCGCATTGACCCGCACCACCGCATCGACCGGGACGACCCGGTCCTTTCCCAAGCGTACCAAGCGCACAATACCCACTATGGCATGGATTATTCTGCTCGTGGCCGGTCTTTTCGAGGTCGGCTGGGCCGTCGGCATGAAATACACCGAAGGCTTCACCCGCCTCTGGCCTTCGCTCTTTACCCTCGGGATGATGTTCGTGAGCTTCGGCCTGCTCAGCCAGGCCGTGCGCACGCTCCCGATCGGAACGGCCTACGCGGTCTGGACGGGCATCGGCGTCATCGGCGCGGCAACCTACGGCGTGGTGGTGCTCGGGGAAGCGTTTTCCCTGGCCCGGTTCGGGTTCATCGCGCTGATCCTCGTCGGCATCGCGGGGCTCAAGCTGGTGAGCGATTCGTAATCCCCGCCCCCTTCCGCCATTCCCCGGGTTGCCGAACCCGGCACCGCCGGATAGATTGCGGGAAGAAAAGCGCAACCGGCGCAACCCATCCGCCGGTGCCGCCCCTTGCCGACTGACCGGCTCCCGCCAAGGTGAACGCTCCGCCCCGCCCTCCCGCCTCCGACGCCGCCCCGGAATCCCCCGTATTCCAGGCGAGCGTCCGCACGCTGGCGGAGTTCGTCCACCGGCGCGGCAACCTCGGCGGCAGCGGCCTCTTCCAGCCCCGTGACCGGGCACTGGAGGGAACCCGCGGGCATCAGCGCCTCCAGCAAAGCCGGGGGGAGGATTACCAGGCGGAAATCCCGGTGGAATGGAGCGGCGAACGCGACGGGCTGCGGCTGCGGCTTACCGGGCGCGTCGATGGGATTCTGGAGACCGGCCCCGCGCCGCTCGTGGAGGAGATCAAGACGGTGGACCACCGCTGGAACGGCGAGCCGGACCCGGTTCACTTCGCCCAGCTCCGCCTCTACGCCGCCCTCCTGAGCGCCCAACACGATTGGGATTCCGTCCGCCTGCGGCTCACTTACCTGGATTACCTCATCGACGAGGAAACTCCCTTTGCCGAAACGCAGACCGCCGCCGAACTCGCCGCGTTTCTGGAAGCCACGCTGGCGGACTGGACCGGCTGGCTCCGCGTTCAGGCGGACTGGCTGCGGGTGCGCAACCGCTCGCTCGCCGCGCTCCCCTTCCCCTTCAGCCGTTTCCGCGCGGGGCAGCGCGCCCTCGCCCGGCGTGTCTACCGGCGCATCCGGGACGGCGGCAACGCCTTTATCGAAGCCCCCACCGGGCTCGGCAAAACGCTCGCCACGCTTTACCCCGCCGCCAAGGCCCTCGCCCTCCCGCAGCTTGCCTCCGGCCAGGTCTTTTACGTCACTGCGAAGACCCCGGGCCGCCGCGCCGCCCGCGCCGCGCTGGAACGGCTCCGGGCGGGTGGCGCGCGGCTCCGCAGCCTGACGCTCACCGCCAGGGAAAAAATCTGCTTCGGCCCCTCCCCCTGCGATCCCCGGGCCTGCCCCTTCGCCCTCGGCTACTACGACCGCGTCCGCCCCGCCGTGGCGGATCTCCTCGCCCGGGAGACCCTCGGGCGCGAGGAGGTGGAGGCCGTCGCCCGGGCTCATACCGTCTGCCCGTTCGAACTCGCCCTGGACGCCTCTCTCTGGACCGACGTGGTGATCGGCGATTTCAACCACGTCTTCGATCCGCAGGCCCGGCTCCAGCGCCATTTCGGGGAAGGGACGCCGCGTCATCTCGTCCTGATCGACGAAGCGCACAACCTCGTGGACCGGAGCCGCGAGATGCACTCGGCCACGCTCTCCGCCGCCGATCTCGCCCCCGGCCCCGGCGCGGAAGCGATCCGGGGCCGGGGGGAATCCCGCGCGCGCCGGGCGCTCTCGGAGGCCCGCGCCGCGTTCGAGGCTCACCTCGCCGCCGCGCTGGAAGAGCCCTCGCTGCTTCCCCGGCGTCCGTATCACGACGACGCCGTGGCCGCGGCGGAAGCCCCCACCGCCCTGCTGGCCGTCCTGCGCCACGCCGCCCGGAGTCTGGAAGCCTTTCTGGCGGAACTCCCCCCGGGTGTCTCCCCGGGCGGATGGCTGGAGCCGTATTTCGCCCTCGGCGCGTTCCTGCGCACGGCGGAGAGCTACGACGCCACCTGCCGGACGCTCGCCGCCCCGGACCGCCTCACCCTCCTTTGCCTCGACCCTTCCTCGCGGCTGCGCGAAACGCTCCGGGGCCTGCGGGCCGCCATCTTCTTTTCCGCCACGCTCTCCCCGCAGGACTACTTCCGCACCCTGCTCGGCGGGGGGGAGGGGGATGAAACCCTCGCCCTCGGCTCCCCGTTCCGGCCCGAGCAGATGCGCCTGCGCATCCTCCCGTGCGATGTCACCTACGCCCGCCGCCCGGATTCCCTCGCCGCCGTGGCGGACGCTGTGGCCGGGGCGATTGCCCGGCACCCCGGCAATCACCTCGTCTTCTGCCCTTCGCTCGATTACCTCGACCAACTGGCGGCCGCGCTCGCCCCCCGCCTGCCCGGCCTCCTCTGCCAGAGCCCCGGCATGGATGAAGCGGCCCGGGAAGCGTTTCTGGCCCGGTTCGAGGAATCGGGGGAGCGCCCGTGCGTCGGGCTCGCCGTGCTCGGCGGCGTCTTTTCCGAAGGGATCGACCTGCCGGGGCGTCGGCTCGTCGGCGTCACCGTTATCGGCGCGGGCATTCCCCGGCTTTCACTGGAGCGCGATCTCCTGCACGCCTATTTCGACGAAGCGGTCGGCCACGGCTTTGATTACGCCTACCGTTTCCCGGGCATGCAGCGCGTCCTTCAGGCCGTGGGCCGCCTCATCCGGAGCGAGGAAGACCACGGGCGCGCCCTCCTCATCGACCACCGTTTTCAGGAAGCCCGTTACCGGCGGCTTTTCCCGGAATGGTGGCGGGTGGAGGCAGGTCCGGTGGAATGATCGGGATCGGCCCCGCCCCTTCGGACCACGAAAAGCGCGCCGGATCGTAGGCGCGCGCCTCCGTGAAATAGGAGATCACCGGCTCGGGGTCTTTCATAGTTCCATCCACGAGAAACGCCATCAGCACCAGCGTGGAAACCGCGGTGACAAACGTCCGGGCCCGCCCGAAAAGGCACGAAACGATGAAGGGAAGCAGCAGCAGAAAGAGCGTGAGGGTGGAGAGATGCAGGAAATACATCGGCGTGAACGGGTCTTCCCCCCGTTTGTCGAGCAGGAAGGCCGAGCTTACCAGCGCCAGGATGAGCAGCAGAAAGGCGTTGTCGATGTTCGCGTAGCTGATCTCCGCCCTCTCCCGCTTTTCCGGTTTTTCCTGCGGGGGCGGGCGCAGCTTCAGGTACGCGGCGAACGCGCCGCCGAGCCCGAGCAACGGCCAGAGCGGGTACCCGTGCGTGCGGAAATCAAAGGCGTAGCCGATGAGCGCCTGCGCCGCGAACCGCACCACCGCGAGCAGCAGCGCCACCCGCAGCACCAGCTTCACGAATGCACCTCCCCCGGTTGCCGGGCTCCGGGTGTCACCCGTTCGAGCCCCGTGGTCGGCCATCCCTCCCCGATCGGCATCGCGAAGAGCTTTTCTCCCTTCCAGAGCAATCCGAGCAGGATAAACACCGCCACCATGGTCACCGGCGACTGCCATTTCACAAACGGATACGCGATGATGGAGGGAAACAGGAGCAGAAAAAACGTCAGAATCACCAGGTGCAGCCCCCAGAGGGGCGTCATCGCCTCCTGCCCGCGCATGTGGAGCACAAACGCCGCCCCGGCGATCGCCAGCAGGAAGAAAAGGAAACTGTCCAGGCTGTGAATATCCGCGGCCACCATCCGCGCCCGCACATGGGGAGGCCGCAGGGAGAGGTACGCCCAGAAGCCGGTCCCCATCCCCAGCAGGGGCCAGAGGGGATACCCGTGGCGGTAATCAAAGACATAAGCCACCAGCGCCTCGAAAGCGAGGTAGAGCACCAGCAGGAGGAGAACGATACGGGCCAGAAGCTTCACAATACTTTGCTTCTTTGAGCATCTTGCACACCAACCGCGCCGGAGGCCGCCTCTCCTTCCCGGGTTTCCGCACGGTCGCAATGCAGGGATTTCAGCGCCAGATGGGCGGCTGCGGATCGCCTTCGCCCGCGCGCCCGCTTAGGTTCGGGGGCATGGAAGGCAGTCACGGAGCCCGGAGGGCCGCAAGCGATTCTCAAAAACGATACGCCAAACCTGAGGGCGAAAGCGCCCTCGCATCCATCGCCGCGAGCGCGACGCTCTGGTTCGCCACTTGCGCGCGCATTCTCACGAAGGATCAGCGGACGCTCCGCCCGGACCCGAACCGCTACCAGCTCGCCCTGCTCGAAGCGTACGAATGGTGCCTGAACCGGGGGGAGCCGTGCCGCATCCTCGCCCTCAAACCGCGGCAGAAGGGGAGCAGCACCGTCAGCTCCGCCATCCTCTACCACCACTGCCGCAGCCACCGGAGCCGGGCGCTCCAGATCGCCGACCGGCATAAGAACTCGGACAACCTTTTCGCCATCACCAACCGGTACGCGGAGCACGACGATTTCCCGTGGGGCTCCCGGTGGCACGCCACGGCCACCTGCGCCACCATCCACCGGGGCGGGGAACTCTGGAGCCGCATCGACAAGGACACGGCGGAAAACCCGCGCGCAGGACGCTCCGGCACCCTTCAGGCGCTTCATGTCTCCGAAGCGGCGCATTTCCCCAACGAAGGCGAAAAATCGGCGGATAAAACGATGCTCTCCCTGCTCAACTCGCTGGCCGACGTCCCCAAAAGCGTCGCCATCATCGAGACAACCGCCAACGGGGCCGGGGGCTGGTTTTACGAACACTGGCAGGGCGCGGTCGATTTCCCCCGCTACCTCGCCGGGGAGCGCGGCAACGGCTGGATCAAGGTATTCGCCCCGTGGTTCGCGTTTGAGGACGGGGTGGCCCCGCTCCCGCCGGGTGGCGAAGCGGCCCTGGAGCCGACCCTGAGCGAACGGGAGGAACGCGGGCGCACCCTCTACGGGTGGAGCCCCGGGCAGATCGCCTGGCGGCGCGCCACCGTGGCCCAGAAATGCGCCGGGCGCGAAGACCTTTTCGACCAGGAATACCCGGAGGATGAACGGAGCGCCTTTCTCACCAGCGGCCGCCCCCGGTTCTCCACGCGCGGGCTCACCCGCCTCCGTTCCCGGCTGGGGGGCCAAAGCGCGGTGCGCGGTTTCCTCCACCGCGACGCGGCCTCCGGGCAGGTCGCCTGGGAGGCGCACGAAGCCGGGTGGGCGCAGGTCTGGGAAGCCCCGCGCCCGGAGCGCCGCTACCTGATCTGGTGCGACACCGCCACGGGCCGCGAACAGACGCGCGAGAGCCGCAACCCGGATCGCCACGCCATCCTCGTCCTGCGGCAGGCGTACGCCACCGCCGAAGGGGAAAGCGGCAACGCCATGCTGGTGGCGCGGGTCATCCCCCCGTGTTTCGACGACTGGCACCTGCTGGAGGAAAAGGTGATCGCCCTCTGCCTCCATTACGGCAAATGCCTCATCGGCGTGGAGGTGCCGATGGGGCTCACCCTGCTCGAAGGGTTGCGGCGGGCGGGAATGCCGCTCTTCAAGCGCCGGTGCGCTTCCGCCGCCGGGGTGGAAAAACTCGGTTTCCAGAGCAACGCGGCGACCAAACCGCTCGTCGTCGCCTCGCTGAGCCGGGCGATCGACGGCGACCCGCCGCTCGACCTCTTTGATCCCCACGTGGCCGATGAACTCGAAAGCTTCGTCATCCATGAGGACGGGACGGAAGCCGCGCTGGCCGGGCGGCACGACGACGACGTGATGGCGCTTGCCATGGGGGTGCATCACCTCGGGCTCGCCACCCCGTACCGTGCTCCGCGAACCGCCCGCGTCGCCAAGCCGGCGGACCTCCACAAGTGGAAACCGCTCCACGGATGATTTTGCTTTCCACGCCCGCTCCCTTCCGGGCAGACTCCCGCGCCATGGACGCCCGTTCCGCGAGTTTCGCCCTCCTTTCCCTTGCCCTTCTCGGCTCCCCGCTGGTGGCGCGGGAGGCGGCGCCCCCCGTGGAGCGCTACAGCCAGGATATCAAGGTCACCCCGGTGCTGACCACCTCCACCACGCCGGACGGCAAGCCGATCGTCTATCCGCAGACGGAAAACCCGGAGGTGCGCATCATCCTCGTGGAGATCCCGCCGGGGAAGGAGACCGGCTGGCACATCCACCCGATGCCGTGCTACGGCTACATCCTCTCCGGCAGCGTGACGGTCACCACCGAGGACGGGAAAAGCGCCACCTACACCGAAGGGCAGGGGCTGGCGGAACTCGTCAACGTCCCCCATATCGGCAAAAACAACGGCACGGAGCCGACCCGCATCCTGATGGTCGTCACCGGGGAGAAGGGGGTGCCGGTTTCCGATCTGGCCAAGGCCTCCCGGCTGCGGAAAAAGACGCCGGAGAAAAGCGCGGAATAGCGCCCCGCTTCATTCCCCCCCTATCGTCCCGGGTTCACCACCGGGCGGATCGCGCGTCCGCTCAGAATCCAGAGGCGCGCCCCCATCGCCACGGCCATGCAGGCGAGCCCGAGCGCCATGCCCGTCCAGAGCCCTTCGCCCGCCCATCCGGCCCGGAACGCCAGCCAGTAGCCAAAGGGGAGCCCGATGATCCAGTAGCAGGCGTAAACCAGCACCATCGGCACGCGGACATCCCCCATGCCGCGCAACCCGCCCACGCTCATCATCTGTGTGCCGTCAAAAAGCTGGAAAAGCCCCGCGATGAGCAGGAAACGGCCCGTGAGCGCCATCACCTCGTGATCGTCGATGAAAACGCCGGCGATCCACCGACCCGAGGTGACGAACACCAGCGCGAAACAGAGGAGCAGCACCCAGCCGACCCCGAGCGCTCCCATGGCGATCGGGCGCGCCCGCTCCGGCTGCCCGGCCCCGATCGCGCGACCGATCCGGATCGTCATCGCCAGTCCCAGGCCGAGGGGGAACATGAAGGCCGTCCCCGCGCAGGTGAGCGCCACCTGGTGCGCCGCCAGCGCGGGTTTGCCCACCCACCCCATCATCAGCGTGGAGGCGACAAAAAGCCCGGACTCCGCCAGCAGGTGAAACCCCGCGGGCACGCCGAGCCGCACGAGCACCGCCGCCTGTCGCCGCACCCGCGCCCACGGCATCCGCCAGACCCGGTACGGCTCGAACCGGCGCGAGCCAAAGAGAATCCCGAAGAGGGTGAGCGCCACCGCACAGCGGGCCAGCAACGTCGCCAGACCCGCCCCGGCGAGCCCGAGCGCGGGAAACCCGCCGTTCCCGTAGATGAGCAGCCAGTTGAGCCCGACGTTCAGCCCCACCCCGCCGAAGATCACCGCGAAGGAAAGCCACGGTCGCCCGAGCGATTCGGAATAATCCTTGGCCACGATCGTCAGCATCCCCGGCACGATCGACCAGGCCAGCAGCAGCAGAAAATCGTGCGAATCGCGCAGCACCTCCGGGTCCTGCCCGAGAAACCGGAACCACGGCCAGCCGAGGTAAACGATCCCGACCATCCCCAGCCCGGCCAGCAGCGCATAGAGCGCCCCGGCGAGCAGCACCTCCCCCGCCTGCCGGGGCCGCCCCGCCCCGAACTCCTGCGACACCCGGACGGAGACGGAGGAGACGAGCCCGAAGCCGAAGATCAGAAACAGGTTCACTACCGCCGAGCCGAAGGCGCACGCCGCCAGCGGCCCCACCCCGAGGTGGCCGACCATGATCGTATCCGCCCACCCCATGAGCATCTGCCCGAGCTGCCCCGCCACGATCGGCAGCGCCAGCGCGAACGTCGCCGGGTTCTCCGCCAGGGCACGGCGGAGAAGACCGGCAGAGGCGGGCGGCGGCGGATCGGGATGAAAAGAAGCCGGCATGGAGGTAGAGCAATCAACGCGAGCCGGAGGCGGAGAACCAGCCAAAATGCTCCCTGTTCCGGAAACGGATCAGGAAATCCCTGGAAAATGTCCTTGCTTTTTCCGGAACCCTGACCAAGCATGAGACGCTGTCTTTTTTCTCATGCCACGCCCGCTTCAAAGCCTTTTTCTCGCCTTCGCGTTTCTGGCGCTGGCGTCGGTTCAGGTGATCGGGGCGATTGCCGGTTTCCGGTGCGATCATTCGCGGGGAGAAACCGGGGCGGTGATCGTGGCAGCCAGCCATTGCCATCTTCAGGCCGGTGGCGAAACGCTCCCGTGTCCCGTTACCGATCCCGGTGATTGCGATACGGCGGCATTGACTCACTCCACCGCCCTGACGGGAGCGGAAGTCCCCGCGGTTTCGCTCCCCCTGATGCTGCCGGGCTATATCCCCGTTTTCCTGGAGGAACTTCCCGCCCTGCATCAGCTCCCGGAGCTGGTGGAGAGCGCAAAGGTGCTGAAAGGTCCGGAACGCGAGCCTGCGGCTGGCGTTTCCATTGCCGGGCAGGTGGCCCGGTGCATTGTCCTGCTGGTTTGATGCCGGTGCGGCGGCGCTTCGTTCACCCTTCGTGAACGCTCGCGCCCGATGAACGCCGCTCTCCGTTCGCCCTCTCCCGGTCGTTTCACGACCCCGAACGTCCCGCTCAAACCAATGTATGCCTTTTATCATCCTGCTTTTGCTGGTCTCCGTTGTTTCGGCCGCTCCGGTTTCGCTCACCCCGGAACGGATCGCTGAAACCACGCGGACCCACCACCCCGCCCTTCAGGCAGCCCGCCTCCGGATCGCCGAAGCCCGCGCCCGCCACCGGGGAGCCGGTCGTCTTTCCAACCCGGAACTCGGCCTGAGCGTCAACCGGAACCGGCGTTTGCGCGACGGCACCACCGAGGTGACGCTCGACCAGAAATTTCCGCTCACCGCGCGGCTGCGGCTGGAAAGGACGCTGACGCTTGGCCAGATCGAAATGGCCGAACTCGAAGTGCGCGAAATGGAACGCCAGTTCGTGGCCGAAGCCCGCACGCTGGCCGTCCGGCGCCTGGTGCTTGCGGCGAAGGAGGATCTCTGGAAACGCCAGAAAACCGTTGCGGAAGCCCTCGCGGAGTTTGCCCGGGGGCAGGTCGCCAAAGGGGAGCTTTCGCCATTGGACGCCGGGCAGCTTGCCCTGGAGCAGACCCGTCTTGAACTCGAAGGGCGCAACCTGCACCGGGAAGCGCTCACGGTGGAGGGAGCCTTGCGGACCGCCATCGGCCTCGCGCCGGATTCGCCCCTGAAGCTGGCTGGAAAGCTCGGTTCCCCGTTGCTTCCGCCCCTCTCCCGGCGCTGGCAACAACGCCCGGACTATCGCCTCGCGCTCCTGCGGGAGAAAAATGCGGGAGTGGAAACCGAACTCGCCCGCGCCCGGCGCTGGGAGGAGGTGAGCGCCGGGGTCACCTGGGAACACGACGGGGTGGAAAAAGAATCGTTCTTCGGCGTGCGCGTCGGCATTCCCCTTCCACTCTGGAACCGGAACGAAGGCGAGATCGGCGAAAGGAAAGCCGCCCGTGTCCGGGCCGGTCTGGAAACGCGGGCTCTCCGCGAAGCCATCGCGCAGGAAGTGGCCACCGCCCACGCCGAAATGAGCACGGGAGCCGCCCTCGCCCGTGAAAGCCTTGAAAAATGGCTGCCGCTGGCCCGCAAACAGGCCGCCGACGCGGAAGCCGCCTACCGCCGGGGCGAAAGCGACCTCTTCACCCTCCTCCGCGCCCGCGAACAACAACTCCAGATGGAAGCCGCCGCCATCGACAACCTTGGCGGTTTCCACCTTTCCCGCATCCGCTACGAAGCCTCCATTGACCAGCCATGACCCTTCGCTCCACCCTTCTTCTTCTCGCCCTGAGCATGGCACCGCTTCCGGCGGCCCCGGCGGAATCAACCCTGATTCTCGAACCCGCCGTCGCCGCCAACCTCCGGCTGGAGTTTGCCGAAGCCGGGGAGGCCCCGTTTGAAACCACCTTCTTTGCCCTTGGCCGCATCGAGGCGATGCCCGACCGCGTGGCCACCCTCAGCAGCCGGATTCCGGGGCGGGTAGCCGCCATGCTCGCCGGACCGGGCGACCCGGTGGAAGCGGGCAAACCGGTTCTCCGCGTGGAGAGCCGGCAGCCGGGCGATCCGCCCCCCGTGGTCCCGCTTCACGCGCCACTCTCGGGCACCATCACCCGGCTCAATACCCGGCTCGGCCAGCCGGTGGAACCCGAAACGCCGCTGCTGGAGATCACCGACCTTTCCGAAGTGGACGCCGTGGCACAGGTGCCCGAATACGCGCTCGGGCCGATGACTCCCGGCATGGAAGCGCGGGTGCGGGTCTCCTCTTTTCCCGATGAGGTTTTCACCGGCAGGCTGGTCCGGATCGGCTCCCGGGTGGACCCGGCCAGCGGCATGGCGACCCTCTTCTTCCGCCTTTCCAATCCCGAAGGACGGTTGCGGCCCGGGATGCGGGCGAACTTCTCCATCGTCACCGCCTCGCGCGAGGCGGTGATGAGCGTCCCGAAAGCGGCGGTGGAGGGGGAAGGCCCGGGCCGGTTCGTGTTCGTGAAACATTTCGACCTGCCCAACGCCTTTGTGCGCACGCCGGTGGAGATCGGGGAAAGCAACGACGAACGGGTGGAAATCCGCAAAGGCTTGTTCCCCGGTGATGAAGTGGTCACCCGGGGCGCCTACCTGCTCTCCCAGATGGGCGGGGCCAGCCCGGTGTCCCTGAAGGAAGCCCTCGACGCCGCCCACGGCCACGAGCACGCGGAGGATGGCTCGGAACTCACCCCGGAGAAACGCAAGGAACTGGAAGCCGCCAAGGGCGACCGCCCCGCCGGCGGGGAGGAAGCCCACGCCCACCCGGCCGCCGGGCGCTCCCCCTGGCTCTACGTCAGCGCCGTCCTGTTCCTGCTCTGGATCGCCACCCTTTCCGGCCGCTTCCTGCGTCCGCTCGCTTCAACCCGCCCCTGATCCCATGCTCAACCGGATGATTCAATGGTCGCTCCGCAACCGGAGCGTGATCCTCCTGCTGGCCGTGCTGGTGATGGTCACCGGCACCGTGACGGCCCTGCGGCTGCCCGTGGAGGTGCTTCCCGACCTGACAAAACCGACCGTGCTGGTGCTCACGGAAGCGCCCGGACTCGCACCGGAGGAGGTGGAATCGCGCGTGACGCGGCCGCTGGAGCGGGTTCTCACCGGCGTGAGCGGCCTCACCCGGCTGCGGTCGAACTCGGACGTCGGGCTCTCGCTCATTTACGCGGAATTCGGCTGGGACGACGATATTCTTCAGGCCCGGGTGCGGGTGCAGGAACGCCTCCAGACCGCCGGCGACCAGTTGCCCGAAGGGGTGGAGCCGTTCATGACGCCGGTTTCCTCGCTGATGGGGGAGATCCTGCTTGTCGGCGTCCGCTCCACGATTCCCGCCGGTCAGCCCGGGCACCTGACGCCCCGGGAAATCCGGACCTTCGCGGACTGGACCATCCGCCCGCGTCTGCTGATGATCCCCGGGATTGCGGAGATCCTCAACATGGGGGGCGGCGTCCGCCAGCTTGAAATCCGGCCCGACCCCGTGCGGCTTCAGGCTTACGGCATCAGCTACGGAGAGGTGGAGGCCGCCGCGCGGCAGGCCGCCGGGACCACCACGGGCGGGTTCCTCCAGAACGGCCCGCGCGAAATGATGATCCGCAATCTGGCCATGAGCACCGACCCGCGGACGCTGGCCCGGACGCTCGTGCGCACCATCGACGGCACCCCGGTCACCCTGGGCGATGTGGCGGAAGTCGGCTGGGGAACGGCCCCGATGCGCGGGGACGCGACCGTGAGCATCCACCCGGAGAAGGAACCGACTTACGGCGTCATCATGTCGATCACCAAATCCCCCGGGTTCGACACCCGCGCCCTGACCGGGGCCATCACCGGGGCGCTGGAGGAGATGCGGGCGACGCTCCCGCCCGGGGTGGAGACGATCCCGCTTTTCCAGCAGAAAGATTTCATCGACCACGCCATCGGCAACCTGCTCGAAGCGATCCGCGACGGGGCGATCATGGTGACCATCGTCCTCTTCCTCTTCCTGCTCAACGTGCGGACGACGTTCATTACCCTGATGGCGATGCCGATCTCCATCGCCATCACCATGCTGGTCTTCCGGCAATTCGGCGTCAGCGTCAATTCCATGACGCTGGGCGGGCTGGCGGTGGCCATCGGGATGGTGGTCGATGACGCCATTGTGGATGTGGAAAACGTCTATCGCCGCCTGCGGGAAAACGCCGCGCTGCCCACCCCCCGCCCCCGGCTTGCGGTTATCGCCGGGGCGTCCGGGGAAGTCCGCAACTCCATCCTCTACGCCACGCTGCTGATCATCCTCGTCTTCCTGCCGCTGCTCGGGCTGACCGGTGTGGAAGGGAAGCTCTTCGCGCCGATCGCCATCGCCACCATCGTCTCGATGCTCGCCTCCTTTGTCGTCTCCCTGACGCTGATCCCGGTGCTCTGTTCCTGGCTGCTTTACCCGAAACCGGGCCGCGAACACCGGGATGGCGCCCTGGTCCGCGCCCTGAAGTGGATGCTGGAGAAGACCCTGCTGCGGCTGGCGCTGGATCACCCCTTGCCGGTGCTCGGGGTGGCGTTTGCACTGTTGGTGGCGACCTTCTCGCTCTACCCGAAGATGAATCAGGATTTCCTGCCGAAATTCCAGGAGGAAACCGCGCTCATCGCCGCCACCGCCTCCCCGGGCACCTCGCTTGAGGAGATGAACCGGATCGCCGATGCGATGGAACGGACCATCCTCTCCGTCCCGGAGGTCCGCAAGCTCGGGAGGCGGCTGGGGCGGGCGGAACGCGGGGACCACGTGGTGCCGGTTTCGACGGTGGAGTTCGATATCGACTTCCGCGACGCCGCGGGCAAAGCCGGGTCGGGACGCAAGCGGGCGGAAGTGCTCGGGGAGATCGCCGCCAGGGTCAACCGGATTCCCGGCGTGTTCGCGGCCATCTCCGGGCCATTGGCGGACCGGATCGGCCACATGATGAGCGGGGTTTCCGCCCCGGTGGCGGTCAAGATTTTCGGCCCGGACCTGGAAAAGCTTCGCGCCCTCGGGGTCGAGGTGCAGGCGATCGCCAAAACCATCCCCGGGCTGGAGAGTGCCCGGCTTGATTTCACCTCCTCCATCGCCCAGTTGCGGATCGAGGCGGACCGGGACAAGGCCGCCGTTTACGGCACTTCCCCCGGCGCGCTCAACGAGACGCTTTCCATGCTGCTGGGGGGCCGGACGGTGGCGCGGCTGCTGGAGGGCGAGGCGACCATCGACCTCGTCACCCGGCTGCCGGAATCGTGGCGCAATTCCCCGGAACGGATTGCCACGCTGCCGATCCCGGTGGGAGAGGGCGGGGTGCTGCCGCTCTCGCATCTGGCGGAAGTCCGCGAGGCCCGCGGGCCGAACGTGATCTTCCGGGAAAACGGCCAGCGCCGGTTTGCCCTCGCCATCCAGCCGAGCGCCCGGGATGTCTCCAACCTCGTCGTGAAACTTCAGGAGGAAGTGCGCGAAAAGGTGAAACTGCCCGAAGGGTATTCCATCTCCTTTGAAGGCGAGTTCGAGGCCCGGGAACAGGCTGCGTGGTTCATCGGTCTGTTCTTTGTGCTGATCGTGGCGGTGATCGTGGTGCTGCTCCAGCGTTATTTCCGGAGCCTGTCGCTGGCGTTTCAGGTGCTCGTGAACATCCCGCTCGCGCTGATGGGAGGGCTGGTCTTTACCTGGCTGACCCTCAACAACATCAGTATCGCCACGCTCGTCGGCTTTATCGCCGTGGGGGGGATCGCCGCCCGCAACGGGATCATGATGATTTCCCACTACCTCCACCTCATCGAGCATGAAGGCGAGGGATTCACCCGGGAGATGATCGTGCGCGGCACCCGCGAACGGCTGGTCCCGGTCATGATGACGGCCCTCGCCGCCGGGCTGGGGCTCATTCCCCTCGTGCTCGGCGGGGACCAGCCCGGCAAGGAGATTCTCCACCCCGTGGCCATCGTGATCGTGGGCGGGCTGGTCTCCTCCACCCTGCTCGATATGGCAATTACCCCGGCCATGTTCCGTCTTTTCGGTCGCAAGGCGGCCTTGCGCGCCATTGCGGAACGCTCTCAACCCGATCTCCAAACCCAACCATCATGAAAAAAATAATCCTGCCCACCCTGCTCCTCCTCGTCACCGCCGCCCTTCCCCCCGCGCTCCATGCGCACGGGGATCACGAGCCCTCCCATGAAAGCGCGCAGACCGCGAAGCAACCCGACAAAGGCGGCCCCAACGGCGGGCGCGTCGTGAAAAAGGGGGACGCCCTCTTTGAACTCCTCGTCCAGCCGGATCGCCACCTGCGGATCACCCGGCTGGACGCGAAACTGAAGCCGGCCTCCCTTGATGGGATGGCCGCCACCGGCACCGGCGGCGACCGGAGCGCCCCCGTCCGCTTCGCCTTCGCGGCGAAGGGCGAAACGCTTGTCTCGGACCAGCCGCTGCCGGAGGGGAACCGCCTCCCGCTCATCCTTCAGGTGAAGCCGAAACCGGACGCCCCGGCGATCACGGAACGGCTCACCGTGGACCTCGCGAAATGCCCCACCTGCGAGCATCAGGAATACGCCTGTATCTGCGATCACTGAAAAAAGCTGCACAAACCGGGCATTCCGGGGTATGACCGTAGCCGCCCATGAATGCCAAAGTGCTCGTAGCCGACGATGAACCCGACGTGCGCCTGCTCGTCGCCTCGAACCTGCGGCTGGGCGGGTTTACGGTGCTGGAGGCGGAGGACGGCCCCGCCACGCTGGAGGCCGCGCGGACCCGCACGCCGGACCTGATCGTGCTCGACCTGATGCTGCCCGGCATGTCCGGGCTGGAAGTCTGCCGCGTGCTCAAGAGCGACCCGGCCACCCGCCGCATCCCGATCGTCATGCTGACGGCGAAGGCCGAGGAGATCGACCGGATCGTCGGGCTGGAACTCGGCGCGGACGATTACCTCACCAAGCCGTTCAGCCCGCGCGAACTCCTCCTGCGCATCCGCAACGTCCTGCGCCGCCACCAGCCCGCGGAGGAGGGGGAGGAGGCGCTCACGGCGGGCGACGTGGTGGTGGACCGCGCCCGGCTCACCGTCTCCGTCGCGGGCGACCCGGTCGATTTCACCGCCACGGAGCTGAAGCTCCTCTCGCTGCTCATCGAACGCAAGGGGCGCGTCCAGTCCCGCGACACCCTGCTCAACGAGGTCTGGGGGTATGAAAGCGTGATCGACACGCGCACCGTCGATACCCACATCCGGCGGCTCCGGGAAAAGCTCGGGGCAAGCGCGGACCTGATCGAAACCGTGCGGGGGTTCGGCTACCGGATCGCCGGATAGGCGGGCCGCCCGGGGCGCCCTTTTTTTCATGGAAATCCTGCTCCTGATGATCCTCGCCGGGCTGGGGATCGCGTTTCTCCGCCATCGCCATCGCGCCCGGGCGCTCTGGGCGCAGATCCTCCGGATGACGCAACAGATTCACCGGGGGCAACGCCCGCGTACGTTCATCCTCCATGGCGAGGAAAACGTCCGGCGCATCGGCCTCGCCCTGGAGTCGCTCGCCGATGAACGCGAACGGCTCACCCGGCAGATTTCGCAGGAGGGGTTCAACACCCAGGCGATCCTCTCCAGCATGGAAGAAGGGGTGCTCATCGTCGATACCGGGCGGACGATCCAGCTCGTCAACCCTTCCTTCCTGAAGCTCTTCGAGCTGCACCGCTCCCCCGTGGGCAAACCGGCGCTTCAGGTTCTGCGGAATGCGGAGATCGAGGATGGCATCGCCACCGCGTTGCGGACCGGCGAGGCGCAGGTGCGCGAGGTGGAGCTGACCTTCTCGCAGCGGCGGCTTGCCCTGAGCGCGGCTCCCGTGCGCGACGACGCCCGGGGGAAACTGCTCGGGGCGGTGGTGCTGCTGCGCGATGTCACCCGCGTGCGCCAGTTGGAGGAAGTGCGCCGGGAATTCGTGGCCAATGTCTCGCACGAACTGCGCACGCCGCTCTCCATCTTTCAGGGGTATCTGGAGATGCTCAGCGATCATCCCGAACTGCCGCGCGAAGAAACCACCGCCGCCGTGGAAGTGCTCCGGCGGCATTCCGACCGGCTCAATCTCCTGGTCGAAGACCTTCTTTCCCTCGCCCGGCTCGAAGGGCGGCAGGAGACGTTCGAGATGGGCTCCGTGGCCATTCCCGCGCTGCTGGAGGAGGTGCGCGAAGACTGGAAGCTGAAATTCGCGCAGCGGGAGGTGGCGCTGCACCTCGATCTTCCGCCCGGCCTGCCCGCCATCGAGGCCGACCGGGCGCGGATGCAGCAGGTTTTCAGCAACCTGCTTGAAAACGCCCTCAAATACACGGGCGAAGGCGGAACGGTCGCGCTGGAAGCCCGTGCCTGCGATGGCGAGGGCGATGGGGGTGCCGGGCGGGGGGTGGAAATCCGCGTGCGCGATTCCGGGCAGGGGATCGACCCGGCGAACCTGCCGCATATCTTTGAGCGGTTCTACCGGGCCGACAAGGCGCGCAGCCGCCAGCTCGGCGGGACCGGCCTTGGCCTCTCGATCGTCAAGCATCTCATCCAGGCGCAGGGCGGCGAAGTGCGCGCGGAGAGCCGTCCGGGCGAGGGGACGACGATCATCCTCCGCCTGCCGTGTGTTAAAACGCCGCAGCCATGAAGCGCTCCCCCCGGAACCGGACCCTCTCCCTGACCGACGCGGACCGCGAGCGGCTCGCCCCGCAACTGACGCCGCTCCCCGATCCGCTGCCCGACGCCGCCCCGCTTCCCGACCGCGTTTTCCATCACGACGGGCCGGACCTCCTGCGCCGTCTCCCGCCCGGCAGCGTGGACCTGTTGCTGGCCGATCCGCCCTACAACCTTTCCAAGCACTTCAACGGCACCCTCTTTCGCCGCCGCCCTGTGGAAGCCTACGCGGAGTGGCTGGAAACGTGGCTCGCGCCCGCGCGATGCTGTCTCAAGCCGGAGGCTTCCCTCTACGTTTGCAGCGACTGGTTCGGCTCTCTCTCGCTCGCCCCCGTGCTGGCGCGGCACTACACGCTGCGCAACCGGATCACCTGGGAGCGGGAGAAAGGCCGCAGCGCCGCCGCGAACTGGAAGAACGCCTCCGAAGACATCTGGTTCGCCACCGTCGGCCCGCGCTACACCTTCAACGCGGATGCCGTGAAATCGCGACGCCGCGTGATCGCCCCCTACCGCGTGAACGGCCAGCCCAAGGACTGGAGCGAGGAAGCGGACGGGAATTTCCGGCTCACCGGCGCCTCCAACCTCTGGACCGACCTGAGCGTTCCGTTCTGGTCGATGCCGGAAAACACCGATCACCCGACGCAGAAACCGGAAAAGCTGGTCGCCCGGCTCATCCTCGCCAGCACGCGGCCCGGCGACCTGGTCTGCGATCCCTTCCTGGGCTCGGGCACGACGGCGGTGGTCTGCAAAAAGCTCGGGCGGCGCTTCATCGGCGCGGAGACGGAGCGCGAGTATGTTCTACTGGCCCTCAAACGGCTGGAGCAGACCCGCCCCGGCGACCCGGTTCAGGGATACCACGACGGCGTCTTCCGGGAGCGAAACGCCCGGTAAAGCCGGGGAGGGCGAACCCGGCGCACAGTCACGGGGCGCAAGAGATGCGAACGGTCTTGTAAAAGCTCATGCCAAAGACCAATCCATCAGACGAATCCTCCGCGCACCCGACCCGCTCGTGCCCGAACGTGGGCCGATGGGAGCGCACCCTCTCCGTGGCGGCGGGCGCGGCGGCCCTTCTCGGCGGGCTTCGCCGCCGGGGCATCACCGGCCTACTCGCGGGCGGCGTCGGCATCGCCCTGCTCCGGCGCGGAATCAGCGGCCACTGCAACGTTTACGAACGGCTCGGCATCGACACCCGTCGCGAAACGCGCGAAGAAGCGGGCGTGCCGGAGGATCAGGGGATCAAGGTGGTGGAGACGATCACCATCAACCGGCCCCGGGATGAGGTGTACGGGTTCTGGAGAGACCTGCGCAATCTCCCGCGCTTCATGGATCATCTCTCCACGGTGGAAATCAGGACGGAGGAAGAGTCCCGGTGGGTTGCCTCCGGCCCTGGCGGGCGGACGTTGGAGTGGGACGCCCGGATCATCAACGATCAACCCGGTGAACTGATCGCCTGGGAGAGCCTGCCCGGCGCGGACCTGCAAAGCGCCGGTTCCGTCCGCTTTGAATCCGCCCCCGGCGACCGGGGGACGCAACTCACCCTCACCCTCCTCTACCGCCCGCCGCTCGGAAGGCTCGGCGCGCTCGGCGCGAAACTCCTCAATCGCTCCCCCGAACATCAACTCCGGGAAGACCTCCGGCGGCTGCGGCAGCTCCTGGAAGCCGGGGAAATGGCCACCGCCGATATTTCATCATGAAAGCGATCACCTGGCAGGGACGACACCACGTGGAGGTCAGGTCCGTGGAGACTCCCGATATTGTCAATCCGCGCGACATCGTGGTGGAAGTCACCTCCACGGCGATCTGCGGGTCCGATCTTCATCTCTACGACGGCTTCATCCCGACCATGGAGAAGGGGGACATCCTCGGCCATGAGTTCATGGGCCGCGTGGTCGCCCGGGGAAAGGAGATCACCCATTTGCAGGAGGGCGACCGCGTCGTGGTTCCCTTTAACATCGCCTGCGGCAAATGCCATTTCTGCCAGCGGACGCTCACTTCGCTTTGCGACAACTCCAATCCCAATGCGGCCTTCGTGGAAAAAGTCTACGGCCAGAGCGGCTCCGGACTCTTCGGTTATTCGCACATGATGGGCGGCTATCCCGGCGGCCAGGCGGAGTACGTCCGCGTGCCGTACGCGGATGTCGGTCCGCTGAAGGTTCCCGATGAAATGGAGGATGAACAGGTGCTCTTCCTCTCCGACATTCTCCCCACCGGCTACATGGCGGCGGAGAACTGCCGGATCGAGCCGGGCGACACCGTGGCCGTCTGGGGTTGCGGTCCCGTCGGGCAGTTCGCCATCCGGTGCGCCCTCCTGCTGGGCGCGGGGCATGTCATCGCTATCGACCGGATTCCCGACCGGCTCCAGCTTGCCGCCCGCGATGAACGGGTGACCGCGCTGCATTCGGACAAAACGGACCTCGACGAAGCGCTGCCGGAGCTGACCGGGGGGCGTGGCCCGGACTCCTGTATTGATGCGGTCGGGATGGAAGCGCACGGGACCGCGCTCGGCAATCTCTACGATCACGTCAAGACCGCCGCCTTCATGGCCACCGACCGGCCCCACGTGCTCCGGCAGGCGATCCGCGCGTGCCGCAAGGGCGGCACCCTCTCCATTCCGGGCGTTTACGGCGGCGTGGTGGACAAGCTGCCGCTGGGAGCGGCGTTCGCCAAGGGCCTCAGCTTCCGGATGGGGCAGACCCATGTCCATCGCTACATGCCGCTTCTGCTCGACCTGATCCGCGATCAGGAGATCGACCCCCGCTTCATCATCACGCACCGGGCCTCTCTGGATGAGGCGCCGGAGCTTTACGAAACGTTCCGGACGAAAACGGACGGGTGCCTGAAAGTCGTCCTGCACCCGTAAAAAGAGCGGTTGTAACGGAATCGGCCCGATGGCCCCGAACCCGTCGTCAGGCTTTTACCGCTTGAGAACGGCCTTCCCGTCCGATGCGGTCACCGGTGCGAATACACCTTCGGACGACCGTGAAAAAATGCCGGTCGCCGCCGCGAACCAGCCGGTTCCGCAAGGAAACATCCCGCCCTGCCCATGCCAAAAAGCTCCTCATCTCCTGACCGCATCGGCGTCTTCCGGGCGCTCCAGCTCGGCGACCTGCTCTGCGCGAGCCCGGCCTTGCGGGCGCTCCGCCGCGCGAATCCCCACGCGCGCATTCTCCTGATCGGCCTCCCGTGGGCCCGGTCGCTTCCGTCGTATTATCCCGGAGAGCTTGATGGATTCATCGAATTCCCCGGCTACCCCGGCCTGAAGGAGCGCGAGCCCGATCTCCGCGCCCTCCCGGCCTTCCTGAGCCGGGTGCAGGAGGAACGCTTTGAGCTGATGATCCAGCTTCACGGCAACGGCGTGATCACCAATCCGCTCGTGAGCCTTTTCGGCGCGAAACGAACCGCGGGGTACTACCAGCCGGGCCAGCATTGCCCTTGCTTTGAAACGTTTCTCCCCTATCCGGACGAGACTTCGGAGGTCTGGCGGCATCTGCGGTTGATGGAGCACCTCGGGTTTCCCCCGGATTCGGACCGGCTTTCCTTTACCATCCCGGAGGAGGAACGCCGTCTGGGCGACCGGTTGCTGGAGGAAGCGCGGGTCCGCGAGCCGTATGTCTGCCTGCACCCCGGCACCCGGGCCGCGTGGCGATGCTGGCCGCCCGAAGCGTACGCCGCGCTCGGAGACGCGCTTTCCGCCGATGGTTACACGGTCCTTTTCACCGGTTCCCCCGCCGAACGCCCCCTCGCCTCCGACATCATCGGGCGCATGAGACGACCCGCGACCAACCTTGCGGGAAAGACGGCCCGCCTCGGCCTGCTCGCTGCCATACTGGCCGGGGCGCGGCTGCTCGTCTGCGGGGATACGGGCGTGTCGCATCTCGCCTGCGCGCTCGGCACCGCAAGCGTTGTCATCTTCATGCGCTCGGAGCGGGAGGGATGGCCTCCTTCGGACCGGAAGAACCACCGCGTGGTGAGCGACATTCGCGGCGTCCCGCCGGAACGGGTTTTCACCGAAGCCCGCGAGTTGCTGGAGGCCGCGCCGTATCCGCCTTCCGAAACCGCCGACGCCCGGGTGGCCCTCTCGCATTGAACCCTTCCCCCCGCACCACTTCCCATGCCTCAACCCCTCCACATCTTCACCTGGCACGTGCACGGGAGTTATCTTTACTACCTCTCCCACATTCCCCACCGCCTTTATCTCCCCGTCAACCGGGAGCGTTCGCACGGCTACGGCGGGCGCACCCCTTCCTACCCGTGGCCGGAGCGCGTCATCGAAGTCCCTCTGGAGGAAGTCCCGCGCCTCCGGCTCGATTGCATCCTTTTTCAGGCGCATCAACACTATCTTGAAGACCAGTTCCGCATTTTGAGCCCCGCCCAGCGGGCGCTTCCGAAGCTCTTTCTGGAGCACGACCCGCCCCGGGAACACCCGACCGACACGCGCCACCCGGTGCGGGACCCCGGCACGCTGCTCGTTCACGTCACCGCGTTCAACGAACTGATGTGGGATGCCGGGCCGACGCCCACCCGCGTGATCGAGCACGGCGTGACGATCCCGCCCGGCGTCCGCTACCTCGGCGGGCTGGAGCGCGGCGTCACCGTGATCAACCAGATCCGCAAGCGCGGGCGGCGGCTTGGTTACGACCTCTGGGAGCGCTTCCGCGGGGAGCTTCCGCTTGATCTGATCGGCATGGAATGGCAGGAAGCGGGCGGCATCGGCGAAGTCTGCCATCGGGAACTCCCCGCCTTTCTGGCCAACTACCGGTTCTTCTTCAACCCGATCCGCTACACCAGCCTGGGGCTGGCCGTCTGCGAGGCGATGGCGACCGGCCTGCCGATCGTCGGGCTGGCCACCACGGAAATGGCCACTGTGATCCCGAATGGAATCGCGGGATTCATGGATACGAACCCCCGTGCGCTCTCGGCTCCGATGCGGGCGTTGCTGGCCGATCGGGAGATGGCCTGCGCCATGGGGAAAGAAGCCCGGAGAATCGCCCGGCAACGGTTTTCCATCGACCGCTTCGTGGACGACTGGAACCGGCTCCTGCGCGAAATCACCTGATCCTTCCTGATTCATCCGCTTTCACTCATGAACAAACGCATCGCATTGATCAGCGACCACGCCTCCCCACTGGCCGAGCCGGGCGGGGTCGATTCCGGAGGGCAGAACATTTACGTCTGCCAACTGGCGACGATTCTCGCCGGGCGGGGACACCGTGTCGATGTTTTCACCCGGCGGGCCGATGCCTCCCCCCGGATCGTGGAAAGGCGGGGCTACCGGGTGATCCATATCCCGGCGGGACCGCCCCGGCCCGTTCCCAAGGAGGAGCTGCTCGGCTGGATGCCCCGGTTCGGCGATGAAATCATCGCATTCATGCGGGAGGAAGAGGCGGCATACGATCTGGTTCACGCGCATTTCTGGATGTCCGGGATGGTGGCCGACCGGATTCGGGAGGAACTCGGCATCCCGTACGTCATCACCTTTCATGCCCTCGGGATCATCCGCCGCAATCATCAGGGGAGCGCGGATCGCTTTCCGGCGGAGCGTCTGGAAGTGGAGCGACGTCTGGTGCAACGCGCCGATCGCATCATCGCCACCTGCCCGGGCGAATTCGATGAACTCACCACCCTTTACGCGGCCCCGCCGGAGCGGATCCGGGTGATCCCGTGCGGTTTCGACCCTGATGAAATGAAGCCGGTCCCCGCCGGTCCCGCGCGAAAGGCCCTCGGCTGGCGCGACGACGAGTTTGTGGTATTGCACGTGGGCCGGATCGTGCCGCGCAAGGGAATCGACAACCTCATTCGCGGCTATTCCCGCTGGCAACGCGGGAGCGGAGCCCGGGTCCGGGCCCGGCTCGTCATCGTGGGCGGGGAAACGCGGCGGCCCGATCCGGAGCGGCATCCCGAGTTCCGCCGCCTTTCGAAAGTCGCCGCGGAAGAAGGATGCGCGGAGAGCATCACCTTTCTGGGCCGGCGTTCCCGGATGGAACTCCCCGCGCTCTACTCCGCCGCCGATCTTTTCGTCACCACGCCGCTCTACGAGCCGTTCGGGATCACCCCGCTTGAGGCGATGGCATGCGGCGTGCCGGTGATCGCGGCGGATGTGGGCGGGTTGCGGTTCTCCGTCGTCCACCGGAAAACGGGCCTCCTCGTCCCGCCCGGCGATCCTTCGGAACTCGCGGAGAATATCCAGTGGCTTCACGAAAACCCGGATCAGCGCGAACGCTTTTCCCATCAGGCCCGGATGCGCGCCGGCGAATGTTTCCGGTGGTCCCTGCTGATCGCCCGGATCGAACGGGTCTATCTGGAACTGGGTGTGTTCCAGCGGAACCCCTCCCTTGCCTGATTCCCTTTTATGAAAGAGAAAATCATTGTCGTTACAGGGGGCGCGGGCGGCCTTGGCAGCGCCACGTGCCGCCTTCTCGCCCGGGAAGGCGCTCATGTGGTGATCGCCGACAACCGGCAGGCGGCGGCGGACGCGCTCAAGGATGAACTCAACGCACGGGGGGATTGCGCCTCCAGCGTGGCGCTGGATCTGACCGACGCCGCGCAGATCGAAGCGCGCATCGGAGAGATCGCCGCAACGCATGGCCGCATCGACGCGCTCATCAACAACGCGGGCATCGACCTGACGGCCCCGGCGGAGAAAATCCCGATCGGGGCGTGGGACCGGATTCTGGCCGTCAACCTGAGAGCCCCGTTCATCCTTTCGCGGGCGGTCCTCCCGATGATGAAGGCGCGTGGGCGCGGCGAGATCATCAACATTGTCTCCACGGCGGCGCTCCGGGCGTGGCCGAATGCGTCGGCCTATCATGCCAGCAAATGGGGATTGCTGGGGCTCTCCCATGCGCTCCACACGGAAGCGCGGGAACATCGCGTGCGGGTGACGGCGCTGATTGCCGGAGGGATGCGAACCCCGTTTCTCACGGAGCGATTTCCCGATATCGACCTCTCCCGGCTTCAGGACCCGGCGAGCGTGGCGGAAACGATCCTTCACATCCTCAACACGCCGGAGGGAACGGTGATCGCCGAAGTCACCGTCCTGCCGCTGGGCGAAAGCAGTTGGCCGTAATCCGATGAAGCGACGCTCTCCAGCGGTGTTTTTCGACAAGGACGGAACGCTGGTTCACGACGTTCCCTATAACGTCGATCCGGGAAAAACCGTCTTTCGCGACGACGCCTTTGCCGCAATGAGAGAGCTTTCCGCGCACGGGTGGAAGCTTTTCATCATCAGCAATCAGGCCGGGATCGCCGAAGGCCGCTTTCGTCCCGATGAATTCGAGGCGCTCATCCGGGCGATCCGGGCCGTGCTGGCGAAGAACGGCATCGCGCTTGATGGCTTTTACTACTGCCCTCATCATCCGTGCGCGCCGGTGGCCGCGTATCGCCTCGCCTGCCGGTGCCGGAAGCCGGGCGACGGCATGCTGCGGCGGGCGGCGCGGGAGCACGCGCTGGATCTGGGCCGATCATGGATGGTCGGGGATATTCTCAACGACATGGAGGCGGGCCGCCGGGCCGGATGCCGCACGATCCTGCTCGATGTCGGCAACGAAACCCAATGGCGTCTGCCGCCGGAACGGACGCCCGATCACCGGGCCGGTACGCTGGGCGACGCCGCCGACCTCATCCTTTCCCGCCCACGACCATGAAACCCAACGATCTTCCCGATCTCCGCCACGCCGGAATCCTCGCGCTCCGGCTCGATTCGATGGGCGATGTCGTGATGACGGGGCCTGCGCTCCGGCAGATCAAGGCGCATTATCCCGAGAGCCATCTCACATTGCTGACTTCCGAAAGCGGCGCGATGGCGGGGCGACACCTTCCGGCGGTGGACCGGGTGTTGGCGCGGGCGGTCCCATGGATGAAAGGGAAGAGCGCGCGATGGGAAGCGCCGCTTGATTCGCTCGTCGCGGAACTGCGGCAGGCCCGCTTCGACGCCGCCATCATCTTCACCGTCTATTCCCAGAACCCGCTTCCCGCCGCGCTCCTCTGCACGCAGGCGGGCATCCCCGTCCGGCTCGCGCATTGCCGGGAGAATCCGTACGATCTCCTTTCCCACTGGGTTCCGGAACGCGAGCCGGAAACGGGGGTGCGCCATGAAGTCCGCCGCCAGCTTGATCTCGCCGAAGTGCTGACCGGGCCATTGCCCGATGCCCCGCTCTCCCTCGCCATCGCGCCGTACCATCGCGAAACGGTCGCCCCGCTCATTTCCGCCTACGGAGACGGCTGGTTCGTGCTTCACCCGGGGGCGAGCGCCGCCTCGCGACGCTACCCTCCCGGGCAGTACGCGGAGGTGATCGCGAAGCTTTACGATCGCCTCGGGCTCGTGGCCGTGCTCACCGGCAGCGAGGCCGAATGCCCGCTGGTGGAAGCGATTCGCGAAGAGGCCGCCTGCCCCACGGTTTCGCTCGCCGGGCAGCTCGATTTCCCCGAACTCGCCGCGCTCATCGGGCTTGCCCCGTTGATCATCTGCAACAACACCGGCCCCTCCCATGTCGCCGCCGCCATGCAGACCCCCGTGATCTGTCTCTACGCGCTCACCAATCCCCAACACACTCCATGGCAGGTGCCTAGCCGCGTCCTTTACCGCGATGTGTCGTGCCGCTACTGCTACCGGAGCGCCTGCGCGGAACCGGGCCACCCGTGCCTCTCGGGCGTTTCCAGTGAGGAAGTCGTAAACGCTACGCTGCAACTCCTCTCCCCGCAGGCTTCCCTGGCGCTCTGACCCGGCGCGCCCTTCACCTTCACTACCCAAACAAGCTTATGTATACCCTTGGAATCAACGCCGCCTTTCACGACCCCGCCGCCGCCCTTCTTAGAGAGGGAGCCATCGTGGCCGCCGCCGAAGAGGAACGCTTCACTCATGTCAAGCACGGCAAACGGCCCACCCCGTTCACCGCGTACCAGCTTCCCTTTCACGCGATCGACTATTGCCTGCGCGAAGCGGGTATCCGTTTGTGCGAGGTGGAGGAGATCGCCTATTCGTTCGATCCCTGGCTGCTTCTGGGCGAACGCCGGGGTGATGAGACGATCACGCTGCCGCTGGAGCCAAGCGCCCATCCCGTCCCGCGCGAATGGATCGGCGCATGGGACCCGCTTTTTCTCTCCTCCATCGTGAACGCGCCGCGCCACCTGGCGGGAGGTGTTCCGCATCATCTCCGGAAACGATGGGAAGGCTTCCGCCACGACGGCCCCTTCACCTGGCATTTCGTGGCGCATCATCTCTCCCACCTCGCCAGCGCCTATTACCCTTCCCCGTTCAGGGAAGCGGCGATCCTTTCGCTCGATGGACGGGGCGAAACGGCCGCCACCAGCTACGCGCACGGCAGGGCGGGGGAGATCGAAATGCTCAAACAGGTTCATCTGCCCCATTCCCTCGGCCTGCTCTATGAGGAAGTGACCACGCACCTCGGCTTTCTCCATTCCAGTGATGAATACAAGGTGATGGCGCTCGCTTCCTTCGGCGAACCGCTCTACGAAAAGGAATTCCGATGCCGGATGACCCTCGGGGGCGAAGGAGACTATACACTTCTGCCGCTGGAACTCGGCGACTGGTTCGGCCCGGCGCGCGAACCGGGCTCCGCGCTTTCAGCCCGTCATTACAACCTCGCCCGCTCGTTGCAGAAAGTGCTGGAGGATACGGTCGTGGAGCTGGCGGGCTGGCTCCATCGGGTGACCGGCTCGCCACGCCTCTGCCTCGCCGGGGGCGTGGCGCTCAATTGCGTCATGAATTCCCGCCTGCGGGACCGGACCCCGTTTGACGAAATCTGGGTGCAACCGGCCGCGGGCGACGCGGGAACGGCACTCGGCGCGGCGTGCTGGGTGGCGCGGCGGGAGGCGCATTCCCCGGCGGGTAAACGGGCGGTGATGGATCACGCCCTCTGGGGGCCTGCCTATGGCGATGACGAGATCGCCGCCTTTCTGAGTTGGTCCAAGCTCCGGTTTCGCAAAATGGCGGACGTGGCGCGGGAAACCGCGGCGCTGCTGGCCGAAGACAAGGTGATCGGCTGGTTTCAGGGGCGCATGGAGTTCGGCCCCCGGGCGCTTGGCGCAAGGTCCATCCTCGCCTCGCCCATTCATGCCGAGATGCAGGCGCGGCTCAACGAGATCAAGGATCGGGAGGATTTCCGCCCGGTCGCCCCGGTGGTTCCGGAGGAGGACGCGGGCGAGTGGTTTTGCAATGCGCGCGTCTCTCCCTTCATGCTCTTTGTCGATGAAGTGGAGCCGGGGAAGGCCGCGCGGATTCCCGCCGTCTGCCACACCGACGGAACCGCCCGCATCCAGACCGTCCGGCGCGATCAGCACCCGCTTTACTACGATCTGCTCAAGGCATTCGGGGAGCGGACCGGCGTTCCGGTGCTCGTCAATACGTCCTTCAACACGCGCGGCGAACCGATCGTCTGCACCCCCCGGGACGCGGTGGAATGTTTCTGGACCTCGCCGCTTGATGCGCTGGTGATCGGCTCGTATTGCCTGGAGAAGTGATGATCGAGGTTTCCGTCGTGATCCCGACCGCCCGCCGCCCGGCGTTGCTCCGGCGCGCTCTGGAAGCGCTCGCGGCCCAGTCGCTCCCCGCGCCGTGTTATGAAATCGTCGTGGTCGATGACGCCCCCTCCGGGGCAAGGGAAACGTTCGATCGCTTTGCGCGCCAAAGCCGTCCGCCCTGCCGCTACCTCCGGACCCGCGGCGGCGAAGGCCCGGCGGCGGCCCGCAACCGTGGCTGGCGGGCGGCGAGGGGAGGGGTGATCGCCTTCACCGATGACGACACGATCCCCGGGCGCGACTGGCTTCGCGCCGGGCTCGCCGCGTTCCGGGAGGGAGAGGGGGTGCTGGCGGTCTCGGGAAAGGTGATCGTCCCGCTGCCGGAAATTCCGACCGACTACGAGCGCAACGAAGCGAATCTGGAACACGCCGGATTTGTCACCGCGAACTGTTTCGTCCTGCGCGAAACGTTGCGGCGGCTCGGCGGTTTCGATGAACGCTTCCGCCTCGCCTGGCGCGAGGATAGCGAACTCCACTTCCGCCTGCTCGATGAAGCCGACCGCCGTGCCGGGCGGATCGCGCACGCGGAAGGGGCGCGGGTGCTCCATCCCGTGCGGGAGGCGCCGTGGGGCGTGAGCCTTTCCCAGCAGCGCAAGAGCCTTTACAACGCCCTGCTCTACCGCCTTCACCCGCGTCACTACCGGAGCCGCATCCAGCCCGGCCCGCCATGGGCCTACTACGGGATCGTCGGCGGCATCGTTTCCGCCGTGGCGCTCGCCTGCGCGGGCCGGGGGGAGGGTCGCCTGCCCGCGCTGGTGAGCGGCTGGCTGATCGGGCGGTTCTGCCGCCGGCGGCTGCGGGGCACCTCGCACCGCCCGGCCCATCTCGCGGAGATGGTGGTGACTTCAGCGGCGATCCCGTTTCTTTCCGTTTTTTACCGCTGCCGGGGAGCGCTCCGCTTTCGCGTCCGCTTTTTCTGAAATTTCCGAAATGGCCGCCGCCCCCCGCTGGAGATGCGCTTCGAGCGCGCGCGCCGCTTCCTCCATCGCGCCCCGCCCGATCGCTTCGGCGATGGCCCGGTGCTCCGCGACCGCCAGCCCGAAATCGTCGAGCGGCTCCGCCCCGGGGCCGATCCGGACGTGAAGCAGCGGCAGGTTCGAGCTTTCGTAAAGCCGGATGAGCCGCCGGTTGCCGCCGATGGCGACGATCGCCCGGTGAAAGCGGAGATCCGCCTCGCGCGCCCCTGCCAGGTAGCCCCGGGCCACCAGCTCCGCGTGGTCCGCCGCCGCCGCCGCGATCTCCCGTACCGCCACGGCATCCGCCGGACCGGGGAGCGAGCGGAGCGCCCCGGTTTCCAGCACCCGGCGCAGTTCGCTGATCTCCCGGACATCCTCCGCGCTCAGCGAAGCGACCCGGTGCCGCCCCCGCTGCCGGGTGAGCAGCCCTTCGCCATGGAGCCGCTTGAGCGCCTCGCGCACGGCGAAGCGCCCGAGCCCGAGCCGCGTCGCCCAGTCGATCTCCGCGAGATGCGTTCCCGGCAGGAGCGTGGCGCTCAGGATCGCCTCCCGCATTTTCTGGTAGGCCCGTTCGGATTGCGAATTTTTCACCGCATCATTGTTGACATTTATCCATTTAAATTGTCAACAATTCGAAGAACCAAACCGATTTCCCCACCCTTTTTTGCCATGAGTTTCCAGACCGATCCCGCCTCCATCATTGACCAGAGCGAACGTTATATTGCCGGTGGCGTCGTCTCCCTCAACCGGAAGACCGATCTGCCGATCGTCTTTGTCCGCGGCGAAGGGCCGCGTCTCTTCGATGCTCAGGGCCGCTCCTACCTCGATTACCACGCCGCCTTCGCCCCGCATCTCCTCGGGCATCATCACCCGGAAGTGACCCGGGCCGTGCACGAGGCGATCGAGCGCGGCTGGTCGCTGATGGGGAGCGGCACCACGCCGTGGGAAGCCCGGCTCGCGGAGCTTCTGTGCGAGGCGGTCCCCGGTCTGGAAAAGGTGCAGCTTCTCAACACCGGCAGCGAGGCCTCGAACCTCGCCATCCGCCTCGCCCGGGCCGCCACGGGGCGCGAGGAGATCGTCACCACGCTCGGCGGCTACAACGGCTGGCACGACGAAGTGGGGCGCGCCGTGATGCCGCCGCGGGAAGCGATCGGGCCGCGCCGCCCGGGCGGGGAATACCCGTTCCTGCCGATCTCCGCCGGAATCCCGGAGACGACCGCCCGCCGCATCCACACCGTCGGCTTCAACGATCTCGCCGCCGTGGAAGCCGTCTTCCGCACCCGGGAGATCGCCTGCCTGATCACCGAGCCGGTGTTGCAGAACATCGGCATCGTCCTCCCGGAGCCGGGGTATTTGCGGGGGCTGCGCGATCTGTGCGACCGCTATGGGGTCGTTTTCGTCATGGATGAAGTGAAGACCGGGTTCCGCTCCGCGCTCGGCGGCTACCAGTCGGTGAGCGGCGTCCGCCCGGACCTCTCCCTCTTCGGCAAGGCGGTGGCCAACGGCTACCCGCTCGGCGTTCTCGGCGGCCGGGCGGACTTGATGGACCTCTTCGCCGATCCCGACCCGAAAAAGCGGGTGCTCGTGGCCGGAACCTACAACGGGCATCCGGTGAACGTCGCCGCCGCCATCGCCACGCTCGAATGCCTGGGCCGCGACGGCGGCGCGATCTACCGGGAAGTGGAACAGCGCAGCGCCCGGCTGGCAACGGGGCTGGAGGCGATCCTGCGCGAAACGGGGCGGCCTGCCGTGGTCGCCCGCAACGCCTCCGCCTTCTGCCCGTATTTCATGGATCACCAGCCGCGCGACTGGCACGACATCCTCGACCACCACGACTTCGCCGCCGACCGGAAATGGCGGCTCGCGCTCATCGGGGAGGGGATTTACTGCTTCCCGGTGCCGTGCAAGCAGTTCTCCCTCAGCAGCGCGCACGGGGAGGCGGAAGTGGAGGAGACGCTGGCCGCCGCCCGCCGGGCCGCCGCCGTCCTCGAAGATTGACGGTTGATTTTCGGGGCGGACACGCGTTTTTCCGCTTCCCAGCCCCCACCCCTCCCGGGTAAAGGAGACCGGATGCGAAACACCTTGCTTCTGCCCGCGCTGGCCGCCGCCCTCCTCTGCGGCTGCGCCTCCAACCCGCCCGCCTCCGAACCTTCCGCGCCGCAACCGAAGGAAAACCGGGGGGATCGCGGCGCATGGAACGAAACGCCCACCGTCGGGATGACCAGGGAGGCCGTCCTCGCCCGGTACGGCGATCCCGACAGCGTCCGGCAGACGGCGAAAGGGGAGGTCTGGAGCTACCGGGCGAAAGTCCGGGGGCACGATTTCATCCCCGTCTACGGGGCCTTCACCCAGCAGCGCAAGGGCGGCGACATCGGTTTCGACACGGGAGGGAAGGTCTCCGCCTACGACTGGGGGACCACCCGCTGGGGCACCTGGTGGTAGGCTCTCCCCGATGCCGCCCTCAGGATTTTTCCTCTTTTTGGAAAAAAGGGCGCACGCAGCGCGGGCGGATAGCACGAATGTGATGTAGGGGATAGTAACCTGCCCCCAATCGGAGACAATCAGTCATGAGCTATGAGGAATTTCAACAGATGGCGAGACTCTACATCATCGGTGCCCTTGATGAAGAGGAACAGGCGCGTTTTGACATCGCCCGCGCCCTTTACGGGAAGCGGGCCGAGGCGTTCATCGACGAATGCCAGAAGTTCAACGCCCTCTTCGCGCTAAGCCTGTTGCCCAGCCAGCCCTCCCCCGCCACCAAGCGCAAGCTGCTCGCCCGCATCCGCGCCGCCCAGGAGGCGAAGGAAGCGGAGGAGGACGCGCTGGAGCCGCAGCGGTATTCCTTCGGCTGGAACTGACCCCGGACCCACGCCGGAGCGGGAGCGGAACCCCGGTGCGGGGCGGCTCCTGCGTTACCCGTCGCTCTCCCGGGTCTCTCCGGCCTCCCCGCCTTCCGGCACGAACCGGAGCGCGGCGGAGTTGACACAATAGCGCAGCCCCGTGGGCGGCGGGCCGTCTTCAAACACGTGGCCAAGGTGCCCGTCGCACCGCTCGCAGCGGATCTCCACCCGGCGCATCCCGTGGCTCAGGTCCGGGAGGGTTCTCACCGCGCCGCTGGTGACGGCATTGTAAAAGCTCGGCCAGCCGGTGCCGGAGTTATACTTCGTACCGGAACCAAAAAGGGGCGCGTCGCATCCGGCGCAGTGAAAAACGCCGGTGCCGTGGACGTCCCAGTACTCCCCGGTAAAGGCGCACTCCGTCCCTCCTTCGCGCAAGACACGGTATTGTTCCGGCGTCAGCCTCTGACGCCATTCTTCATCGGTGCGGGTGATTTTTTCGTTCATGGCAGGGAAAAGATGGCAGGCGTCGGGGAGTCCGACGCCCGCTCATCCAAATCGTTTTCCAACCCCTGCGGGGTTCCTTCAATCCTGTCGCATTGCTGCCATTACGGTGCGGTGGAAGCTTCCGGCGAACCGGCAGCCCCTTCCGGGACGGCGAAGACGAGCTTCTCCTTTTCCGCGCTCACCGTCACGGTATCGCCCGCCTTGATGTTCCCGCGCAGGAGTTCTTCCGCCAGCGGGTCTTCCAGATAGCGCTCCACGGCGCGGCGCATCGGCCGGGCACCGTAGGCGGGGTCGTATCCCTTTTCGATCAGGAATTCTTCCGCCGAACGCTCCAGGTTGAGCCCGATCTCCTTCGTCTTGAGCCGCGCCGTCACCTTCGCCACCTCCAGATCGACGATCTGGATGAGGTCCGGCTTGGAGAGGGTGTGGAAGACGATCAGGTCGTCGAGGCGGTTGAGGAACTCCGGCTTGAAGACCCGCCGGGCTTCCTCAAGGATCTTGCCCCGCATCTGCTCGTAGTCGCCGTCATCCTCGCGGGGAGCGCCGAAGCCGAGCGTGGTCTGCTTCTTGATGAGCTCCGCCCCGACGTTCGAGGTCATGATGATGATCGTGTTGCGGAAGTCGATCTTGCGCCCGAGCGAGTCGGTGATCTTCCCTTCCTCCAGGATCTGGAGGAGCAGGTGCATGACATCCGGGTGTGCCTTCTCGATCTCGTCGAAGAGGACCACGGAATACGGCCTGCGCCGCACCGCCTCGGAGAGCTGGCCCCCCTCCTCGTACCCGACATAGCCGGGAGGCGAGCCGATGAGCCGCGACGCCGTGAACTTCTCCATGTACTCGGACATGTCGATCTGGATAAGCGCATCCCGGTCGCCGAACATGAACTCCGCCAGCGTGCTGGTGAGGAAGGTTTTCCCGACCCCGGTCGGCCCGAGGAAGATGAAGGAGCCGATCGGGCGGCGCGGGTCTTTCAGGTCCGCGCGGGAACGGCGGAGCGCCTTGGAGATGGCGGTGATCGCCTCGTCCTGCCCGATCACCCGGGCGCGCAGTTCCTCCTCCATGGCGAGGAGCTTCTGCGTCTCGGCCTGTTCCATCCGGTTGAGCGGCACGCCGGTGGTCTTCGCCACGACGTTGAGGATGTCGTCATCGGTCACGACCACTTCCTTCTCCTCGCGCTGTTCGCGCCATTCGGTGAGGATGCGCTCAAGCTTCTCCTTCGCCTGCTTTTCGCTGTCGCGCAGGGAAGCGGCTTTTTCAAAATCCTGGGCCTTGATGGCGGCTTCCTTCTCGCCGCGGATCGTCTCGATCTCCACCTCAATGTGCTTCACATCGGGCGGACGGGTCATGGAGCCGATCCGGGCGCGCGCCCCCGCCTCGTCCATCACGTCGATCGCCTTGTCCGGCAGGAACCGGCCGGTGATGTAACGCTCCGAGAGGGTGGCGCAGAGTTCCAGCGCCTCGTCGGTGATCTTCGCGCGGTGGTGCGCCTCGTACTTGGGCCGCAGCCCCTTGAGGATCTGGATGGTGTCCTCCACGCTCGGCGCATCGACCTTCACGGTCTGGAAACGGCGCTCCAGCGCGGCGTCCTTCTCGATGTACTTGCGGTATTCGTTGAGCGTGGTCGCCCCGATGCACTGCAACTCGCCCCGGCTCAGGGAGGGCTTGATGATGTTGGAGGCGTCCATCGCCCCTTCCGCCGATCCCGCGCCGACGATCGTGTGCAGTTCGTCGATGAAAAGGATGATGTTCTTGCTGCGGCGGATTTCGTCCATCACCGCCTTGATCCGCTCCTCGAACTGGCCGCGGTACTTCGTCCCCGCCACCATCAGGGCGAGGTCCAGCGTCACGACCTTCTTGTCGCGCAGAATCTCCGGCACGTTCCCGCTGGAAATCTCCTGGGCGAGCCCTTCGGCGATCGCCGTCTTGCCGACCCCGGCCTCCCCGAGGAGCACCGGGTTGTTCTTCGTGCGGCGGCAGAGGATCTGGATCACCCGCTCAATCTCGTTCTTGCGCCCGATCACCGGGTCAAGCTCCCCCTTGCGGGCCATTTCCGTCAGGTCGCGGCCAAAAGCCCGGAGCGCCGGGGTTTTGACTTCCCCCTTGCGCCCGGTTTCGGGCACGGGGCCGCCGGTGCCGCCGGATGCGGGCGGCTGCGGTTCGTCGCTCGACTCGGGCGGGGTGAAGTTCGGGTCCAGCTCGCGCAGGATTTCGTTGCGCGTCCGCTCGATATCGACCTCCAGATTCTTGAGCACGCGGGCGGCCACCCCTTCGCCTTCGCGCAGGAGCCCCAGCAGGATATGCTCCGTGCCGACGTAGGAATGGCTGAGCGATTTCGCCTCCTTCCCGGCGAGGGCGAGCACCTTCTTCACCCGCGGGGTGTAGGGGATGTTGCCGACCATCTTGGTTTCCGGTCCCGAGCCGACCTGCTTTTCCACTTCCATGCGGACCGTCTCCAGATCGAGATTCATCTTCTGGAGAACGTTCACGGCCACCCCCTGCGCGAGCTTGATCAACCCGAGCAGAAGATGCTCCGTCCCCACATAATTGTGGTTGAACCGATCCGCTTCCTTCCGTGCAAGAGCCAGAACCTGTTGGGCGCGTGGAGTGAAATTATTCATCATTATGTTCTTCGTTGGGCGGCTGCGGGGGAGCCACCTTACTGATATCCGGTTTCGGGAACTCCTTCAACTTGTCCCTGATAATCGCCGCACGCAAGGCGTCCCGCTCTTCGGGCGCGAGTTTTTTCCGCGAACTGCGCTGAAGATGGGCCGGCTGCGTGAGGATGAAGAGTTCGTCGATCGCTCTCTGACATTCCTCCGGAAAGAGGTGCAAATCAACCCCGAGTTTCAGGAACGAGAGCAGATTGAGCGCCTCCTTGGAACTCATCGAATAGGCGTGGGAAAGGATGCCGTAGCCGCGCCCGATGTGATCGAGGACGGTCTCCTGCTTCTTTTGCAGGAGCATGAGCCGCGCGTTCTTTTCGTGGCCGATGATCTGCTCGATCACCTTGTTGAGCCGCGCGATGATCTCCTCCTCCTTCTCCCCCAGCGTGGTCTGGTTGGAGATCTGGAAAAGGTTCCCCATCGCCTCCGTCCCCTCGCCGTAGAGGCCGCGCACGGCAAAGCCGATCTTGTTCACCGCCTGGATCACCTGGTTGATCTGGTCGCTGAGCACCAGCGCGGGGAGGTGGATCATCGCGGAGGCGCGCATCCCCGTGCCGACATTGGTGGGGCAGGCGGTCAGGTAGCCGAGTTCCGGGTGAAAGGCGTAGTCCACCCGTTCCTCCAGCCCGCTATCGACCTTGTTGATCTGCCGGAAGGCGTTCTTGAGTTGCAGCCCGGAGCGGATCACCTGCATCCGCAGGTGGTCCTCCTCGTTGATCATGATGCTCAGCGTCTGGCGCTTGTTGATGATCACGGCGCTGCCGACCCCCTTGGCCGCGTGCTCGCGGCTGATGAGGTGGCGTTCCACGAGCACCTGCTTCTCGATCTGCGAGAGGTCCTGAAGGTATTCCGAGCAGGCGTCGTGAAGCTCCGGCATCTCCTCCACCTGCGGCTTGATGAGTTCGAGGATCTGAAGCCGGTCGCTCTTCTTCCCCCAGCCCGGAAAGGGGTGGCCGCGCAGGTTGCGGGCGAGGCGCACCCGGCTCGAAATGACGATCTGGTGGTGCGGACCGTCGTTCTTGGTCCACTCGCTGGCGCCGGAAAAAAGGTCGCTGATCTTCACGGCTGGTGCTCCAGTTCCCGGAGTTGATCCCGGAGTTGCGCGGCGTCTTCGTAATTCTCGGCGCTCACCGCCGCCTCCAGTTCGCCGCGAAGCTGGCGGATGCGGGCATCCCGCTCCAGCGTGCGGATGAGCCGCGCGGGCACCTTGCCGACATGCCGGGGCCCCTTGTGCATCGCCTTGATGAGCGAACCGAGCCCGTCGGCGAAGGTATCGTAACAGACGCTGCACCCGAGCCGCCCGGTTTTCTTGAAATCATTCTGGCTGAAACCGCAGGCGGGGCAGCGCTGGCCCACGGGGCCTTTCTCGATCTCCTCCGCCGCGCCGATGCCCAGCAACAGATCGGCGAGCGCGAAGCCGGTCGGGTCCGAGACGCCCTTCTCCTTCGCGCATCCTTCGCAGAGGTTCACCTTCTGCATCTTCCCCTCCACGATCTGGGTCAGGAAGACCGTGGCCGGGTTGTTTTTACAGACATCGCAGATCATCTTCAGGGCTTCCCTTTATCCACCGGGTTTGTTGGGTAATGACAAGTGAGAGGTTGCGCGAGGCATCCCACCGCAAGGATAACCTAAACACCATACCCGATGCGTCAAGACGGATCAAGCCACCCTTCCCCCGGGCGGGGGCACGGTCTTAAAGGCCGATCGGCTCGCCGGTGGCGCGGGTCAGCTCCCGGAAGCGTTCGATGAAACGGGCCGTGACCTCCCCGGGCCTGCCGGTGCCGATCGGGCGGCCATCGAGCTTCACCGCCGGGATGATCTCCGCCGCGGTGCCGGTCAGGAAACATTCATCCGCCGTAAAGACATCGTAGCGCGTCAGGTTCGGCTCCTCCACGGTGTAGCCGAGTTCCGCGGCGATCTCGATCACCACATCCCGCGTGATCCCCCGGAGCGCCCCGGCGGAGATCGGCGGGGTGAAGAGCCGCCCGTTCTTGAGGATGAAAATGTTGTCGCCGGTGCATTCGGAAACGTACCCCTGCTCGTTGAGCATGAGCCCCTCGCCCGCCCCGGCGGCGGAAGCCTCGATCCGCGCGAGGATGTTGTTGAGGTAGTTGAGCGACTTGATCGAGGGGCTCAGGGCCGCGGGGGCGATCCGCCGCGTGGAACAGGTGATCACCTCCAGCCCGTTGCGGTAAAGCTCCTCGGGGTAGAGCTTGATGGAATCGGCGATGATGATGACGGTCGCCCGGGGGCAGAGCTTCGGGTTGAGCCCGAGGTCGCCCACGCCGCGCGTCACCAGCAGGCGCACGTAGCCGTCGCGCAGGTTGTTCTCCCGGCACGAGGCAAGCACCGCCTCCGACATCTCCTCGCGGCTGAGCGGGATTTCCAGCAGGATCGCCCGGGCGGAGTCGTAAAGGCGGTCGATGTGCTCCTTGAGGCGGAAGACCCGCCCGTTGTAAAAACGGATTCCCTCGAAAACCCCGTCCCCGTAAAGCAGCCCGTGGTCGAACACGGAGATTTTGGCGTCGGCTTTGGCGTGGAATACACCGTCAATATAGATTTTCATGAGGTCGTTGGGATGAGGGAGGTCAAAAAATGGCAAAAAACCGCACCGGGGGGGAGGAAACGCCCGAAGGGGATCGGCCGGGGGCGGAGGGGCCTTCCGTTCCAGGGGTGACTCCGGTCATTCAGGTCATCCGGATCTGGCCGTCGGCGATTTCCACCTTCCGGTCCCCGCGTTCGGCCAGCCGTGCGTCGTGCGTTACCACCAGCAATGTTTTCTGGTTTTCGCGGACCAAGGCAAGCAGCAAATCAATGATCGTCTCCCCGGTGCGGCTGTCGAGATTCCCGGTCGGCTCATCGGCGAAGAGAATCCCCGGATCGTTGATGAGCGCCCGCGCGATCGCCACCCTTTGTTGTTCCCCGCCGGAAAGCTCGGAGGGGAGGTGGTGCGCCCGCTGGCCGAGCCCCACCCGCTCCAGCGCCTCCAGCGCGGCCTTCCGCCCCGGCTCCCCGCGGATCATCATCGGCACCATCACGTTTTCCACCGCCGTCAGTTCGGGCAGCAGGAAATAGCCCTGAAAGACAAACCCCATGCGCCGGTTGCGCACCCGCGCCTGCACCTTCGCGCTCTGGCGGTAGAGCGAGCTTCCCTCAAAGATCACCTCCCCGGCCTCCGGGGCCTCCAGCCCGGCCAGCGTGTAGAGGAGCGTCGTCTTGCCCGCGCCGGACGCGCCGACGAGGAAAACCGCCTCCCCCCGGGCCACCTCCAGCGACACGCCGCGCAGCACTTCGATCTTCCGTTTGCCGATCGTGAAGGAGCGTTGCAGATCGAGCGCCCGCAGGCTGCCGGTCGGGGAAGGGGAAAGGTCGGCGGGTGGTGTCATGGTTGAGAAAGCGGGTGCTCCCGGCGCATCCCTTCAAAGAGCACAATCGCCACCGCCGTGGCAAGGTTGAGACTCCGGGTTTTTTGCGTCATGGGAATGGTGAGCAGCGCCTCCGGGTTCGCGGCGAGCAGCGCCTCGGGCAAACCCCGCGTTTCCCGTCCGAAGACGAGAAAATCGCCCCGCCGCAAGGGGGCGTTGAAATAGGGGCGCCGCGCCTTCGTCGTCAGATACCAGAACCGCCCGCCGGGATGAGCCGCCCGCAGCGCCTCGAAATCGTCCCAGACGACCACGCGCGTCTCCTTCCAGTAGTCGAGCCCGGCGCGCCGCAGCGCCCGGTCGTCGATGTCGAACCCGAGCGGGCGCACCAGATGGAGTGTGGAATCGGTCGCCAGGCAGAGCCGGGCGATGTTTCCGGTGTTGGGCGGGATTTCCGGCTCGATCAGGACGACATGGTACACGTTGGGCGGCACCGTAAAAAACCGCCGGGCCAAAGGCACGCTTTTTCACCCGGCCCGGGATTCCCCTTTCCCCGGGAGCGCCGGGAAGGTATGATCCCCCGCCATGGGGAGGCGCGCTTCAACCCATCGCCGGTTGCAGGAAGAGGAAGCCCTGGAAGGGATTCTCTTCCCCCTTTACGGCCTGATCTTCTCCGGAGCCATGCTCCTGAAAGTGGTGATGATCATCATCCACGCGGGCGATGCCGTTCTCTGGCTGCAACTCCCGGCCCCCGGCGGGCTTTCCCTCCACCCGGATACGTGGATCGCCGGGATCATCCTGCTGGCGGCGCTCCTTCTGGGCATCCTTATCGCCGGGGAATGGAAGCGCCTGGGATATGGGCACCGGGCCGTCCTGCTGATTTTTACCGCGCTGCTCCTGCCCTACGCCGGGCTCTTTCACGCGCGGATGCTCCTGATGAAAAAGCGCCTCGAAGGCCATCAGCCGGGGTTGATCCCCCGGTCCCGTTCACTCAACCGGCTTCCCCTCCGGCCCCCCTCCGGAAACGGGGTCGGGCGGTGTCCCGCCGTCATCACACTCCCCGGCCTGACGACGGAACCGCGCGAGATCCGAAGCGATCAGATCCGCGACATAGTTGGAAAAATTGCGCCTTCGCAACCGGGCAACAAGCCGTGCCTGTTCCAGAAGCTCCCGTGGCAAGGAAATCGAAGTCCGTCGTACGCCGCCGCCCATATATGATTGAGTAATACCGAAGAGGGGGGCAGGCAAGGATTTCCGTCAAAAATGAGATCAAAAATCCGGAAAATCGCGGTTTTGTCTCGGACCTCCCGGGCGGCTCCGCCCTTTCCGCAAAGATGCGCTAAAATCCGTATTGGACACTGTGTCACTTCGTAATAATATCGTGGCCTCCGTGGAATCTCCGATCGAACCCCCGATTCCTCAAAGACACTGTGAATAATCCCGACTCCCCCCAACATCGGAATGAGGCCACCTTGGGAACCTGCCGCGAAATCAAGGCATCAACGAGCAGAACAGGAGCGACTCCCATCAGGCGAACCAGCATCACCTTAAGCGAGGAAACGTACCGGACCGGGCAGACCATCGCCGCCCGGCGCGGCTTCGGCCAGTCGTTCTCCGCTTACCTGGCATGGCTCATCCAGCGGGACGCCGAAGGCGGCGTCACCCGGGAAGACGCCCATGAACCCGTCGCCCCCGCCCTCCCGGAGGCCGGAAAGCGGAAGCGGCGCAAACCGGCCCGATAAACCGCCGATAAACCGCCCCTTTTCCCCCGGTTTTGCCCGCCGAAAGAGCTTGCCGCCCCCAATGTTTTACAGGCAGAATTCATATCGCCTATGAAAGCGATCATGATCATGTTCGATTCCCTGAACCGGCACCTGCTTCCCCCCTATGGATGCGACTGGGTTCACGCTCCGAACTTTGCCCGGCTGGCCCGCCGCACGGCGAGCTTTGAGCAATCGTGGGTCTGCTCCCTCCCGTGCATGCCGGCCCGGCGCGATCTCCACACCGGTCGCCCGAACTTCCTTCACTCCAACTGGTCCCCCCTCCAGCCGTGGGACGATTCCGTGCCCGAAATCCTCAAGAACGCCGGGATTTCCACCCACATCGTTACGGATCACTATCATTACCTGGAAGATGGCGGCACCGGCTACCTTCAGCGCTACAGCACCTGGGAAGCCTTCCGGGGGCAGGAAGGAGACCCGTGGAAGGGGCAGGTGCGCCCGCCCGAGGTGCCGCCGAACATCAACGTCGATGCCGAAGCCAGGAGGCCGATGGCGCGGCAGGACTGGATCAACCGGCAGTTTTTCCGGGAAGAAGCCGATTTCCCCCAGAGCCGCACCTTCGCCGCCGGGCTCGACTTTCTGGAGCGCAACCACGCGGAGGAGAACTGGTTTCTCCAGATCGAAACGTTCGACCCCCACGAACCCTTTCACAGCGCGGAAGGCTACCAGGCCCACTATCCCCGGGCGGGAGAGAGCCCCGTTTTCGACTGGCCCAGCTACGGAAAATGCGACGAAAGCCCGGAGGAGATCGAGCGCATCCGGCACAACTACGCCGCGCTTCTCTCCCAGTGCGACGCGAATCTCGGCCGCGTCCTCGACGCCATGGATCGCCACAACCTGTGGGAAGACACCCTGCTCATCGTCTGGACCGATCACGGCTTCCTGCTCGGCGAACACAACCGGTGGGCCAAGGTGGTCCCCGCCCTCTGGCAGGAGATCAGCCACACGCCGTTCTTCATCTGGGACCCGCGCCATCCGCAGACGGCGGGCAGCCGCCGCTCCGCGCTGGTGCAGCCTTCCATCGACCTCGGGCCGACGCTGCTGCGCTACTTCGGGCAGGAGCCGACCCGCGACATGCTCGGGCACGACCTCGCGCCGGTTCTGGCGGACGACACCGCCGTGCGCAAGGGAGCCATCTTCGGCTACTTCGGCATGCCCCTCCACTATACCGACGGGCGTTACGTCTACGTCCGGGACGTGGTGAACCCCGGGCAGGTCTACCATATCTATGCCTCCACCCCCGCCCTGATGCGCGATCGCCTGCCGCTCGCCCAGTGGCAGGGCGTGGAGTTTTCGCCGCCCCTCCCCTTTACCAAGGGGACGCCGGTGCTCCGCCGCCCCTACCCGACCGACGATCCCAACCGGTTCGCGCCGTGGTTGAGCGTCCCGTTCATGGATCGCCACCTGATGTTTGACCTGGAGGCCGACCCGGGGCAGCGGTCTCCGGTGGAAGACCCGGCGCTGGAACGCAAGCTCGTGGATGGGATGCTGCACCTGCTGCGCGAGGCGCAGGCTCCCGCGGAGATGCTCTGCCGCTACGGTCTCTCATGACGAAACGCCCTCCCAACATCCTCTGGATTTCCATCGAGGACACCTCGCCGCGCTTCGGCTGCTATGGCGACACGGTGGCCCGGACCCCTCATCTCGACCGGCTGGCCGCCCAGGGGCGGCTCTACACCCGGGCCTACTCCACCGCCGCCGTCTGCGCCCCGGCCCGGGCGGCCATCATCACGGGCATGTACGCCACCACCATCGGCGCTCACCACATGCGGACCTCCTCCCTCAAGGACGCCGCCTCCGGCGTGCCGTCCTACGAGTGTGTGCCGCCCCCCTTCGTCCGGTGCTTCCCGGAGTACCTGCGGGCCGCCGGGTACTTCTGCACCAACAACGAAAAGACCGACTACCAGTTCGCCCCCCCTTTCACCGCCTGGGATATTCAGGGGCCGGAGGGCCATTGGCGGCACCGGCCGGACCCGCGGCAACCTTTCTTCGCCGTCTTCAACCCGATGATGACGCACGAGAGCGGCATGTGGCCCCACAAGACCCCGCCGCCGAAGACCGATCCCGCCGCCCTCACTCTTCCCCCCTACCTGGTGGATGACGCCGCCACGCGCGACACGCTGGCGCGGTGCTACGACCGGCTGGCGGAGGCCGACCTCCGCGTGGGCGAACTGCTCGCGCAGCTTGAGGAAGACGGGCTGGCGGAAGAGACCGTGGTCATGATCTGGAGCGACCACGGCGAGGGGCTGCCCCGCAGCAAGCGCTGGCCGACGGAAACGGGGCTGCGCGTGCCGCTCATCGTCCGCTGGCCGGGCCGGATCGCCTCCGGGGAAGTCTGTGGCGACCTCGTGAGCACGCTCGACCTCGCCCCCACCGTGCTGGAGCTGGCGGGCCTCCCCGCGCCGGCGCATTTTCAGGGGCAATCGTTTCTCTCCCCCAATGCCCGACCACGCACCCGGCCACGCAAGGAGGTCTTCTCCACCCGCGACCGGCACGACCGGTTCTACGACTGCGTGCGCTCCTTCCGCGACGAACGGTGGCGCTACCGGGTCAACTTCCGCGCCGGGGAGAGCGGCGCCTACTGGAACGATTACCTGAGCCAGCACCCGGCGCTTCACTCCCTCTGGGGTGGGTTCCGGCACGGCACCCTCGACGCCGCGCAGCAGGGCTACTTCGCCCCCCGCCCCGCGGAGGAACTCTACGACGTGGAGAACGATCCGTACGAGCTTCACAACCTCGCGGAAGACCCGGCCCACCGCCCCCGCCTGCTCGCCGCCCGGGAACGGCTGCGGCAATGGCAGCGCGAAACGGGCGACCTCTACGACGTGCCGGAATACCAGATGGTGCACCGGTTCTGGCCCGGGCTCGCCCAACCGGCCACCGTGGCGCCCCTCTGGATCGTCTATCACGACAGCGTGCCCCACGGTCTCCCGTGCGATCCGGGCACCGCGCTGGAGCTTTCCGGTCCCGTCGTGCTCCAGCTCCACGCCAACACCGAGGGCAGCTCCATCGGCTACCGGCTCGGCCCGGACCAACCGTGGCAGCTTTACCGGGGAGCCTTCCCGGTCGGCCCGGGCAAATACCGGCTGCAAGCCCGTGCGATCCGGATCGGTTTTTCCGAGAGTCCCGACACCGAACTGATCCTGAGCCGCTTGCCCGACTGAAACGGACCCCGGCCAAAAAACGCGGTTTATCCCTGCCGGCAGCCGTGTTAGGAAAGGGGACCGCCCATGAAGCTTCCATCCATCCGCACCCTCCACGCCGAAGGGCTGGAGCCCTACCTCAGCGCCCTGGCCGGGATCACCCCGCCGGATGAGGCCGGGGCGGCCCGCCTCTTCGCCGCCGCCGCGCAGGGGGATGCCGCCGCGCGGGAGCGGATCGTCCTCTCGCACCTGCCGCTGGTCGTCCGGATCGCCTGCGGCTATGTCGGCTACGGCTTGCCGCTGGCGGACCTGATCTCCGAGGGAAACCTCGGCCTGCTCCGGGCCGCGGAGCTTTTCAACCCCGCTTTCGGCGTTCCCTTTGCCACCTATGCGGGCGTCTGGATCAAACAACGCATTCACCGCGCCATCACCGCGCAGGCCAAAGTCGTCCGCATCCCCGTCTGGCGTTCCCAGCGGCTGCGCAAGCTCGACCGGCTGCACCGCGATCTGGAGCAGGAACTCGGGCGCGACGCCACCCTGGGCGACCTGGCGGAGCGGATCGGCCTTCGGGAAGAGGACGTGGCGCAGATCGCGCAGGAACGGCTGGAGGTGGAGTCGATCGACGCGCCGGAAACCTTTCGCGAACCGGCGGACCCCGCCGCCACCCCCGGCGAGGCGCTTTCACGCGGGGAACTGCTGGAGGAAGTGATCGCCTGCCTTCACGGGCTCGATGACATGGAGCTTCACATCCTGAGCCTCAAATACGGGCTCGCCGGTCATCATCCGCCCCAGTCGTACCGCGCCATGGCCGAACGCTTCGGCAAAAGCCGGGAATGGATCCGCCGGATCGGCGAGCGGGCCATGGCCAAGGTGGCCGCCTCCCTGCACGCCGCGGGCGAGCTGCCGCGTTCCCTCATCCGCGCCCGCCGGGAGCGCGCCCGCGAGCGGCTCGCCGCCCTTCCCGGGAAAGAAACATCCGGGCGGGTGCCATCGCGGTTGCCACTTTCTCCGATGATGCTAATGGAGATACTGGAACCCACGATACTGATCCCATGTTTTTAGCACTCCTGCTTTTTGGCGGAACGATGCTCCTCTCCCTCTTTGCGGCGGGGCGCGTCAAATCCACTTACCTGCGTTACAGCAAGCTCCCGGCGGCCTCGGGCGAAACGGGGGCGGAAGTCGCCGCCCAGATCCTCGACCGCGCGAACATCCGCGATGTCGCCATCGTGGAACACAACGAGATGCTCGGCGACCATTACGACCCGATCAACAAACGCCTCGTCCTCTCCACGGACAACTACCACGGGAACTCGTGCGCGGCGCTCGGCGTGGCGGCCCATGAATGCGGCCATGCCATCCAGCACAAGATCGCCTACGCCCCGCTCAAGTGGCGCATGGCCGCCGTGGGGGCGACGAACTTCGCCAACCAGATCATCCTCTGGGTGCCCCTGATCGGTATTTTCACGCAGATGATCTCCCCCTACACCGGGGCGCTCGTCATGGCGTTCGGCTGGGGGATCATCATGATTTTCAACCTGATCACCCTCCCCGTGGAATTCGACGCCTCGCGCCGGGCCAAGCAGATCCTCGGCAACATGGGCCATGTCGCCACGCCCGAGCAGATGGGGGCCGTGCGCAAGGTGCTCGACGCCGCCGCGTGGACCTACGTGGCCGCGTTCATCACCTCGCTCGCCTACCTGCTCTGGTATCTGCTCCCGCTGCTGCTCGGCGGGCGGCGCAACGATTGAGCGGCGGAAACGTTACGCGCCGGCCTCTCCCGCCAGCTCCGCGAGCCGCGTCCGGGCCTCCTCCGCCACGCGGCCGCACATCAGTTCGCAGAGGGTGAGAACCCGGGGATCGGCAATGGCGTAGCGGACGAAGTTTCCCTCACGCGTCCCGCTCACAAAGCGCGCCCCGGCGAGCACCCCGAGGTGCTTGGAGACGTTCCCCTGCTTCATCCCGGTGGCTTCGACGAGTTCCGTCACCGTCCGGGAGGCTTCCATGAGCGCCTGCAAGAGCCGCAGGCGGGAATCCTCCGCCAGGATGCCGAAGAGGTGCGCCACCTCGCGCAACTGCGCCTCGCTCATGACCGGTTTGGGCTTTTTCGGGGGCTCCGCTTTTTTTCGTTGCATATTACTGAATCGCGATATAGTTATTTAGTAGATGATCCATCAATTTCCGAAAAATGGGGGAAAAGTCGAGCGTTGTTCGCCCGCGCAGGCGGAGGCGCGGCGGGCCGGGTGCCTGCTCCTGGATGTGCGGAGCCCGGTGGAGTTCGCCACGGCGAAGATCGAAGGGGCGATCCTGCGACCGCTCGGAAGCTTTGGGGCGGAGGAGGTGGCCGGGCTGGCCGCCGGGCGCAGGGAGGTGATTCTCATCTGCCAGAGCGGCGGGCGGGCGGAAAAGGCGGCGGAGACGCTCCGGGGGCGGCTGCCGGTGACGGTGCTCGAAGGGGGGATGGCGGCGTGGGAAGCCGCCGGGCTGCCGGTGGTGCGGGAGCGCCGCACGATCTCTCTGGAGCGGCAGGTGCGGATCGCCGCGGGGGCGCTCGTCCTTGCCGGAGCGGCGCTGGGGGCCACGGTTCACCCCGGATTTTACGCGCTCGCCGTCCTGGTGGGAGCGGGGCTGGTTTTCGCGGGCGTCACGAACACCTGCGGGATGGGGCTGCTGCTGGCGCGGATGCCGTGGAATCGCGTCGCCCCCGGGGCGTGCTGCGGGAAACCTTTCACCCGGGATTGCCGGGATTGATATGGGCAAACGCATTCTGATCGTCGGGGGCGTGGCCGGAGGGGCGTCGTGCGCCACCCGGTTGCGCCGGCTGGATGAAACGGCGCGGATCGTCCTCTTCGAGCGGGGGCCGTATGTCTCCTTTGCCAACTGCGGGCTCCCCTACTCGATCGGCGGCGTGATCGAAGAGGAGAAAAAGCTTTTCGTGGCCGATGCGGCGACGTTCCGCGACCGGTTCGGTATCGACGTGCGGGTGGAGACGGAAGTGGTGGCCATTGATCGCGAGGCGCGGCAGGTGGAGGTGCGCCATCTGCCGACGGGGGAGATGCGCTGTGAACCGTACGACGCCCTGGTGCTCTCGCCGGGGGCCTCGCCGGTGAGGCCGCCGCTGCCCGGGATCGACCTGCCGGGCATCTTCACGCTGCGGACGATCCCCGGGAGCCGCTCCATCAAGGCGTGGATCACCCGGCACGAAGCCCGGCGGGCGGTGATCGTCGGGGCCGGGTTCATCGGGCTGGAGATGGCGGAAAACCTGGTGCGGCTCGGGCTGGAGGTGACGCTCGTGGAGATGCTCGATCAGGTGATGCCGCCACTGGACCGCGAGATGGCGCGCGAAGTGGAGCGGCGGCTGGAGGCGCACGGGGTGAAGCTGGCGCTCGGCGACGGCGTGGCGGGGTTTCACCGCACTCCGGGGCACAGCCTGAGCGTCGAAACCACGGGGGGCCGGAGCCATGAGGCCGACCTCGTGATCCTTTCCATCGGCGTCCGCCCGGAATCCGCACTGGCGAAAGCGGCGGGGCTGGAACGCGGCGAACGCGGCGGGATCGCCGTGGATGCGTCCATGCGGACGAGCGATCCGCGCATCTGGGCCGTGGGCGACGCCGTGGAGGTGCGCGACCGGATTCTGGGCGGCACGGGTCTCCTGCCACTGGCGGGACCGGCGAACCGGCAGGGGCGCGTGGCGGCGGAGTCGATCGCGGGCCGCGCGAGCCGTTTCCCCGGCGTGCTGGGGACCGCGGCCTGCGGCGTCTTCGGCCTGGAAGTCGCCCTCACCGGGGCGAGCGAAAAGGCGCTCCGGCGGGCGGGGGTGGACGATTACGAAGTGGTCTACCTGCGGCCCGGGGATCACGCCGACTACTATCCCGGGGCGCGGCCGATCACCCTCAAGCTGATCTTCCGGCGCGAGGGCGGCAGGCTGCTCGGGGCGCAGGCGATCGGGGAAGCCGGTGCGGTGCGGCGGATCGACGTGATCGCCACGGCGCTCGCCTTCGGGGGGACCGTCTTTGATCTGGAGGAAAGCGAGCTTTGCTACGCACCGCAGTTCGGTTCCGCGAAGGACGCGGTCAATCTCGCCGGGATGACGGCCGCCGCCGTGGTACGCGGGGATATGCCGGTGGTCCAGTGGCACGAACCGGAGGGCGGGGCGACCCGCTGGGTGGACGTCCGCTCGCCCGATGAATACCGGGTGGGGCATCTCCCCGGGGCGGTGAACGTGCCGCTGGAGGAAGTGCGCGGGCGTCTGGATGAACTGCGCGGCCTGGCCGGGGCGGGGGATCTGCGCGTTTACTGCGCCGTGGGGCAACGCGGATACCTCGCCACGCGCATTTTGCTTCAGCACGGGATCGCCGTACGGAACCTCACCGGCGGTTATTTCATGGCATCCCTTGGGCGGTCGTGAGGTCGTGAGGTCGTGAGGTCGTGAGGTCGTGAGGTCGTGAGGTCGTGAGGTCGTGAGGTCGTGAGGTCGTGAGGTCG